>Ga0208125_100197_pt1 | contig 53074 bp, 45 predicted proteins | sample LakWasM128_HOW14_2_FD_183938 | JGI IMG/M metagenome (GOLD analysis project Ga0208125, IMG submission 183938) | Freshwater sediment methanotrophic microbial communities from Lake Washington under simulated oxygen tension - Sediment Metagenome... | ecosystem: Environmental > Aquatic > Freshwater >...
GGTAAGCAGGCTTCTAACATTCAAAAGGCTTAAGTCCTTTTAGTGTTAAGTTAGACAGACTTCGTTAAAACGGCCCGCTTTTGCGGGCCGTTTTTTATTGTACTTTCCCCCAGCATTTGTTCATCAAATCTCCCGCTAATATCCCCCGCCTTCGCTTTTTCACCCAATTGTCTTATTTAGATTTTACAGCCGGCCAGTTGCCGCATATCATTCCGTCCGAAGCAAACTTAATGTTGCTGACTAAATGTTCTTGGCTAAGGTTGAAATGAATGACTGAAAGTAACATAGATATATTGCTGGTTGGCGGCGGCGTCATGAGTGCCACTCTGGGCATGATGCTAATGCAGCTGGACCCTGCATTGAAAATCATGATGGTTGAGCGGCTGGATCACGTTGCCCATGAGAGCACAGATGGCTGGAACAATGCAGGTACCGGCCATGCCGGTTATTGCGAGCTGAATTACACCCCACAAAAATCTAACGGTAGTGTTGAAATTCAACGTGCACTTGCGATTAATGCATCATTTGAAACATCGTTACAATTCTGGTCATATCTGGTCGAGCAGAATATCCTGCCCTCCCCAAGACAATTCATCAATACCACCCCACACCAGAGTTTTGTATGGGGTAAAGCCGACGTTGCTTTCCTTCGTAAACGTTACGAGCGCATGAGCGCCCATCATTTGTTCAAGGACATGCAATACAGTGAAGACCCGGCAAAGATCCGTGAGTGGATGCCACTCGTCATGCAACAACGCGACCCCAAGGAGGCCGTTGCCGCTACGCGCATAGAGTATGGTTCTGATGTCGACTTCGGAACGTTGACACGTAACATGGTAACTGCGCTAAAACAACATTCAAACTTTGAGCTGGCCCTGAGTCAGGCGGTTAAGTCACTGAAAAAACAAAAAAACGGATGCTGGCATGTACGCATCCAGGACATGCACTCCAAAGCGCTAAGGAAAATTGATGCAGGCTTTGTCTTTCTCGGCGCAGGCGGCGGTGCACTGCCGTTGCTGCAGAAATCCGGCATTCCCGAAAGCAAGGGATATGGCGGCTTCCCGGTGAGCGGGCAATGGCTGGTATGCAAGAACCCGGAGATCGTCAGGCAGCATGACTCCAAGGTGTACGGCAAGGCTGCAATAGGCGCGCCGCCAATGTCAGTGCCTCATCTGGATATGCGCATTATCGGTGGGCAGCCTGCACTGTTGTTTGGGCCTTACGCCGGGTTTACCACCAAATTCCAGAAAAAGGGATCGTTCCTGGATCTGATTACCTCAATACGCACCAACAACCTCAAGCCCATCATGCTTGCCGGCTTGGGCAACATGGACTTGACGCGCTACCTGATCGGCGAGGTATTCCAGTCGCATAAGGAAAGAATCCGCGCATTGAGCCACTTTTATCCGGAAGCTAAAGAAAGCGACTGGACGTTAGCCACTGCCGGCCAGCGTGTACAGATCATCAAGAAATGTGGTCAAAAAGGCGGCAAGCTGGAATTTGGCACCGAAATAGTCACCGCAAAAGACGGCTCGCTAGCAACCTTACTGGGCGCATCACCAGGAGCATCTACTGCAGCACAGGCGATGATAGAGGTGATAGAGCGTTGCTTTGGCGATCGCATCACTACAAGCGACTGGCAGTGCAAGATGAAAGCCATGGTGCCCTCTTACGGACAATCCCTGATCGAAGATGCCGCCTTACTGAACACGGTACGCAGCAGGACACTACGCACGCTGGGCCTGGACAAGTTAGCCTGAGTAGTGTTGCGGCTAAGCTAAAAAATTAACGGGCTCTTAACCTCATGGTAAGGCCCTTGAGGAAGTATCGGAGTATCTGGTCGCCGCAGGCACGGTAATTACCATGGCCCTTCTTGCGGAACAACGCGCTGAGTTCAGGCTTAGATATTTCATAATCCGCCTTGGCGAATATGGCATGCATATCTTCATCCTTTAGCTCGAAGGCAATTCTCAGTTTTTTAAGTGCAATATTATTGCTCATCCTCTTTTCCGGCTTGACTTCGACACCGGCGCTGCTCTCGTTCTTGCCACGCTTATGAATCACCAGACCATCCAAAAACCTAAGCATCACTTCATCTGGACATTCCACATAGCCTTCATCCTCTTCGCCACGTAGAAAGTTGGTAATCTCGGCACTCTCGACCTCATGGTCAGCCAGTTTGCATATCTCGGCCACTGCTGGATCACTGAGATCCAGCATGTAGCGCACACTTCTTAATATATCGTTATTGGTCAAACTAGCTCCTGAAGCAATTGGGCAGCATCCGCAAAGGATGCCATGGGTTAATTTACAAGGTGGTACTTTGCCACAATGGCGACTTGAATAGCTCAAGATGCGTCAAATATAGCCTGAGATCGAATTCAAACTGATGATACGCGGGCTCCATGCTCTGGCAAAGCTGGTAAAACGCCTTGTCATGCTCGCGCTCTTTAAAATGCGCCAACTCATGCACGACGATCATACGCAGGAACTCAAGCGGTACCTCCTTGAACAAAGCAGCTACGCGTATCTCGCGCTTGGTTTTGAGTTTATTACCCTGCACACGGGAGATTGAAGTATGCAAGCCGAGTGCGTGCTTGATTACCTGTATCTTGCTATCAAACAGCACCTTGTTCAGCGGTGGGGAATTCCGCAGGTATTCATTTTTGAGTTCCAGCACAAATTCGTACAAGGCCTTGTCAGTTTTAATGCCATGTGCCAGCGGATATTTTTGCGTTAATACCTCAGCAAGTTTTTGTTTTTCAACCAACAATCGTACCTGCTTTTTAGTGGCATCTGAATAAGCTGCCAGGTATCTAAGCTCCCAAGCTGGGGCCATCAAAGTGGACATAACTTGCTCGGGATATTACAGGCATGCAAATCCATGCGTAGGATAAAGCTTACAAGGATTTCAGTTAATTCGGACTTCGGCATAGATAGAAACGATTTATAGTTAAGGTACAACAATAGAAATAAATTTAATCAATCCCACATTAATTGGAGATTACTAATGAAATCATTAACACAAAAACTGTTGGCGTTACTGTTTGTATCAATGCTTCTCGTGGCATGCTCGAAGGAAGATACACCTGCAAACCCTGTAGCTCCACAAACCGAGTCGCCTGCACCAATGACGCCTGCAGAGCCTGCTCCCCCTGCCGAAGCGCCTACACCCCCTGCGCCAACCAACCCAGAGCCTCAAAACTAAGTAGTTAGATGGGAAGCGAGCCTGTCCAAATTTTACATGCTTTATGGACAGGCTTGCATGCTTGGGCATATTGCTGCCACCCGCATCGAGCTTAACTCGAGAGTTCACCCCAAATCTTCTCAAGCCGCTTGATCGAGACTGGAAACGGAGTTTTCAGCTCCTGCGCAAATAGTGAAACCCTGAGCTCTTCGATCAGCCAGCGGAAATCCTGCAACTCGCGACTGAGCTTGTCAGCTTTCCTTTGCTTGTCTACGGCAGCTTCCCAGTTCTGCCACAACACCCCAACCGCCTGCGCGTTGCGACCATCGCGATCCGGGTTAGCAGGGTGTTTTTCTATGCGTAAGCGCAACGCTTTAAGGTAGCGCGGTATATGTTGCATATATTCCCATGGCGTCTGGCTAAAACAGTTTTTGTGCAGTAGCCAGTTCAATTGCTGTTCTACATCCCGCTTGAGGCGGTTCACCGTTGCCGGCATCTGGCTCTGCTTGGCCACCAGCAGCTGATACTCGGTAGCGATGGCTTGTGCCATACGTGCCACGGCTTCAGACACCGCTGGCAGGCGCGTCCTGGCACGCTGTTTAAGTGTCATGAAGGCCTGGTTGGTACGCGGCAACTCATCCTCGCCGATAAAAGCACGGTCGGCAATGGTCGCCAGCATGTCTTCTTTGAGATCATCGTTGTTGATGATATTGCGCAGTATCAGCGCGTATTGGGTAAAGCCGGGCAAGCCCTTCTCCAGTTGCTTCATCTGCTCTTTCAGCTCAAAGCGCATGAGGCGACACACACCAGCCCTATGTGCCTTGAGCGCCGCATCCTCGGTATCGAACAGCTTGACCGACACGCTATCAATATTATCCTCCAGTGCCGGATAACCGGTAAGCTGGCGATTATCTCTGCTAAAAGTAAGCGTAGCAGGCAGGTCGCCAAAGTCCCATTGCTTGATACCGGTTTTTTCAATATCGGGTGATGCACTGCGAAATGTGAGTTGTGCAGCTTGTCCAAGCTGTTGCTTCAATAGATTCCAGTCGCGCCCTGCTCCCAGCTCACGGCCTTTTTCATCCACTATCCTGAAGTTCATCAGTAGGTGTGGCGTCAGCGCATCGGCAGGCCAGTCGGAGACAGCGATCTTCAGGGTGGTCTGCTCATGGATGTATTGCGCCAGCGCAGGCAATATTGGGCTTGAGCCTATTGTGGCCTGCTGCAGAAAGCCGGTCACAAAATCCGGCACCGGCACACAAACACGGCGATAGGTTTTAGGCAGCGCCTTCACCAGCGTGGTGATTTTCTCGCGTATCATGCCCGGCACCAGCCACTCAGCGGCTGTCGCATCCAACTGGTTCAGCAATGCCAGCGGCACGGTCGCGGTTACCCCATCCAGTTCATGGCCGGGTTCGAAGCGATATTTCAGGGTCAGTTCCACGCCATCCAAGACGAATGTTTCCGGGAACTGGGCTTCGGTAACACCAGCCGCGCCATGGCGCATGAGTGCCTCTTTGGTCAGATACAGCAGCCTCGGGGTTATTTTTTCAGCACTATCACGCCAACTTTCAAAACCTGCACCATTCACAATATCGGCCGGGATGATATAGTTGTAAAAGGCAAAGAGCGCATGCTCATCTACCAGCACATCCTGGCGCCGTGCTTTGTGTTCCAGCTCTTCGATCTCGGCAATCAACTTCTTATTGGCTGCAAAAAACGGAGCCCGCGTGTCGAACTCCATACTCGCCAGCGCTTCCCGGATAAATATCTCGCGCGATTCCCTGGGGTCTATCGGTCCATAATGTACGCGGCGCTTGGGGATGATGGTCAGGCCGTACAGGCTTACACGCTCCCATGCTGCCACCTGTGCCAGTTTTCTGTCCCAGCGCGGATCGCTGTAATGGCTTTGTGTGAGCTCCTTGGCCAGCGGCTCTATCCAGTCAGGGTTGATACTGGCAACACAGCGCGCATACAACTTGGCAGTTTCCATCAATTCGGCCGCCATCACCCATTTGGGGCGACTTTTCTTGAGCGAAGAACCAGGTGCGATGCTGAAGCGTATGCCGCGTGCGCCCTGATAGGTGTCGGCCTCGCCATCCTTGAAGCCGATATTGCCCAGCAGGCCAGCCAGCAGCGCCCTATGGATCTGGTCGTAGCCAGCCTCCTGCTCATTGAGTTTAAGCTGCATTTCATCAACGATTTCCACCAGCTGCGCATGTAGTTCACGCCACTCCTTCAAGCGCAGGAAAGACAGGAAATTCTGATGGCATTTACCTAACAGCTCTTTATTCGACTTTTTGGTTTTCAGGGCTTCGTCATAGAACGCCCATAGCTTGAGAAACGCCATAAAATCCGACTTCTCATCGGCAAACTTGGCATGCGCCTGGTCAGCCGCTTCGCGCTTGTCCATGGGCCTTTCGCGCGGATCCTGGATACTCAGGGCACTGGCGATAATGAGGATTTCGCGTAAGGCACCCTCTTTTTTTGCGCCCAGTATCATGCGCCCTACACGTGGATCCAGAGGTAATCGTGCCAGCTGCGTGCCCAGCTCGGTGATATGGCGATTGCTATCTACCGCGCCCAGTTCCTGCAGCAATTGGTAACCATCATTAATCAGTCGGGAAGACGGTGCTTCAATAAATGGGAAATCGCCGATATCGCCTAGCTTGAGGGCGGCCATACGCAGAATGACGGAAGCCAGCGAGCTGCGCAGTATCTCGGGGTCAGTAAACTCGGGGCGCCCGTTAAAGTCCTGCTCGTCATAAAGCCGTACACAGATACCGTTGGACACGCGCCCGCAACGCCCTGCGCGTTGTTTGGCCGCGGCCTGCGATATCTTCTCGATCTGCAACTGCTCGACCTTGGCACGGCTGCTATAACGGTTGACGCGTGCCAGGCCGGCATCTATCACGTACTTGATGCCTGGTACCGTCAGCGAGGTTTCCGCCACATTAGTGGCAAGTACGATGCGGCGACCACCGGATGACCTAAAGATTTTCTGCTGGTCTTCTATTGATAGCCGCGCAAATAGCGGCAACACCTCGATGTGCCTGAGCTTGGCAGAGCGCCCCTGGTATTTGCGCAGATGTTCTGCGGTATCGCGAATCTCGCGCTCACCCGGCAGAAACACCAGGATGTCGCCATCACCCAGCCGCAACAAATCATCCGCCGCATCCAGGATCGCTTCCTCTATCGCCTCTTCCGCGTCATCTTCTTCCAGCCAGCGTGCTTCAGTCTTGCCTTTGCGTTTGATACCGTAAAGAGTCGATTCATCCTCACCGGCTTCATCGCTGGAATCTTCCACCGTTTGCGCGATATATCCCGCCTTGCCTAGCGGGCGATAACGGATTTCAACCGGATAGGTGCGGCCTGACACTTCGATGACAGGGGCACCGTCAAAATGGTTGGAAAAACGGCTGGCATCTATGGTGGCAGAAGTTACGATGACCTTTAAGTCAGGTCGCCTCGGCAAAAGCTGCTTGAGGTAACCCAGCAGAAAGTCGATATTGAGGCTGCGCTCATGCGCTTCATCGATGATGATGGTGTCATAGGCATTGAGGAAGCGGTCGCCCTGCGTTTCGGCCAGCAGGATGCCGTCTGTCATCAGCTTGACGTAACTACTCTCAGACAGCTTGTCGTTGAAACGTACCTTGTAACCCACCACCTGCCCCAGGGGCGATTTCAGCTCCTGAGCTATGCGCGAAGCTACCGAGCGTGCGGCAATGCGCCGCGGCTGCGTATGGCCAATAAGCCCGGAAACACCGCGGCCCAGCTCCAGGCAAATCTTGGGTAGCTGCGTGGTCTTGCCGGAGCCGGTTTCCCCGCACACAATGACTACCTGGTTTTTGGTAATGGCTGCGGCTATCTCATCTCGCCTGCCGCTTACCGGCAACTCCTCAGGAAACTCCGACCTGGGCAGGTTCAGCTTGCGCGCATCCATGCGTGTCGCAGAGGCACGAATTTTTGCTGTGATTTCGGCCAGTATGCCATCGGATAACTTGCCGGCTTCCAGCGCTGCACGTGCCTGCTGGAGGCGACGCTGCAACGGAAAGCGATCTATCAGCATGCATTGCTGCAATTGCGCCTGCAGGGAAGAAAGGATCTGGCGTGGGGGAAGTTTTGTCGGGGTAGTCATATGCGGGCATGATTTTAACATGCCCGAGCATAGACAATTGATATCGTCAGGCTATAAGCGGAATAAGTGACTGGCAAATACTGTCCACGAAAACATGCCTAATCAAACATGCCTAATGATGATGACCTTGCAAGCCAGGCGCCCCCTTGGCGTTAGCAAGCCAGGTCTGCGTCGAGGCTTGCTGCTCCATGTCCCCGATGTCGGTGTAGTAGAGCTGCTGATAATCCACAAGTGTTTCGTCTGTCGTTCTGGCTATCCCGGATTTTTCACTATCCTGACTGTATAGTTCGCGTAACTTGATCGTCACTTTGCGCTTGGGATAAACATATGCCACCTGCAACGGAATCCGTAGCTGCGGAATCCAGACCAGATTGAGCCTGGCGCCATTCACTGTCCCGCTGTATTTCTCTGTCGCCATGCCATGATAGGGTGCTGATTTAACGCTACTCTTCTGCAGCGACTGCAGCTCGCTATCGGTAACCAGCTGATTCTCTATTTGCCACTTAGCCTCATCTGTCTTAATACCCATCATATTGAGATCAACAGCCGCATATTCGATGGCGCGTTTATCCTCATGCATCAAATAAAAATAACTCAATTTGCCATTCGACGCCTGCCGCCAAATCTCACCATACTTTGATAAACCCTTAGATTTGGATACCTGGTCAGGCTTTGCAACAACATCGCGCACCTCAAGTTGTTGTGGTGAGCGCAACATCCACCAATCCCGCTTCACCGCATTTTTGCAAGGGACAGCGCATTGAGTAGTTTCAAAACGCGCATCAAGCTGCGGCAACGCGGCACTTTCTGCGTGTGCAACTCCAAAAATCATTGAGGCAACTAACGTGCATGATAATTTTATGACTACAGACATACATCATCCTTTTAAAGCAAGTTCATCAATAGGAAACGGGGTAGCTTAATCATAAGCCACCCCGTGATACTTACTATTGGCAATCAATATATTGAGCTAAAAATTTCCGACCCAATAAATTCACTTAGAAGCCAAACGCATCTTTCATTACGTAGTAGATATAGCTTTGTTCCTGCACACCCTGGAACAGGTAAGCTTTTGGACCGCCGGCAAAAATCGCCACGTCTTCTGCCGCATGTGTTTCAGAACCAAGCGGTACTGTTACTTCCTGATGGAAATCAGGATCTTCAGTATCCACAGATGTCATGTCCTCAATACGGCCGGAGCGTGGTGTCTGGCTGTAGACAGCATCCCCGGGCTGATTCTGGTAGTAGCCTACACCGTTAGCATAGGAAACTGTGGTGTAAGGATTGCCGTCACTGGCTTTGGCAGGTGTTGAACTACCTGGGTTAACCACCTTACCCAGAATCGGGTTGCCACGGACAGGGTAACCGGCAATGGTAAAGGTATGGCTGTGGTCGGCGGTAACAATCACCAATGTCTCATTCAAATCAACTTTTTCCAGTGCCTTTTTAACCGCATCGGATAAAGCTACCGTATCACTCAGGGCACGATAGGCATTGCCTGCATGGTGAGCATGGTCTACACGGCCACCTTCAACCATGAGGAAATAACCCTTTTGGTTCTTCTTAAGAATATCAATCGCTTTGTCAGTCATGTCAGCCAATGATGGCTCACCGGCAGTATCAGCCGGACGGTCTTGCTCGTACTGCATGTGTGATGGCTCGAACAGGCCGATCAGCTTATTGGTAGAGGCTGGATCGATTGCATCAAACTGGGCCTTGTTCCATACATAATTACCGCCAAACTTGGTCTGAAACTCATTCACCAGATTACGGCCATCTTTACGTCGACCTTTGGTGCTGGTGTACTCAGGGTCAAATGATGTATTTGGCAGGAAATAAGTACGGCCACCGCCCAAAACAACCTCAATGCCATTGCCAATACCACCAGTACCGAAATTATCAATCAGTTGTGAGGCAATATCTTTCACTGCGGAGCCAGCTGGCACATTGGCATCAGCCTCCCAATCGCGAGTAGAAGTGTGTGCATAAGTAGCAGCGGGAGTGGCATGCGTAATACGGGCGGTGGAAACCACGCCTGTGGAGCGGCCGCTGGCTTCAGCTTGCTCAAGGATGGTAGTCAGCTTGTTCGCCTGAACCAGGGCATTGTTCTTTTCAAGGTTGAGCACTGACTGATTGACAGACAGCACGCCATCATTGGTTTTCACACCAGTTACCATGGCGGTCATAGTGGGAGCGGAGTCAGAAGTCTGCTGATTGGCAGAGTAGGTTTTGGACAATGCCAGGTAAGGCAGTTTTTCGAATGACAGCTTGTTGCGCTCGCCATCAATGCCTTTAGCCTGGCCTTCAAAAATGCGGCTGGCAGTAACTGTTGAAATACCCATACCATCACCAACAAATAAAATAACGTTCTTGGCACGGCGTGCATTAGGGTAAAGCTTTTTAGCAGCGGCTAGTGCAGCCTGGCCGTCATTGACCCAAGTGCTGGCATCTTCAGCGTGGACTGATGCTCCCAGCGACAATAAAACCGCTACTGTAGTAGCTTTTAATGTTAATAATTTCATTCTGTGGCTCCCGACATAGTGTTAGATTAATAATACTAGATTGATATATTTCTGCGACGACGTACGACCAAACCCATTAAACCTAAACCTGACAGCATCATGGCGTAAGTATCAGCTTCAGGTACTGCACTAACGGACAGGCTGACATTGTCGACACCCATTTGCAGTGCGCCCATATTGCCTACGGTGGCGAAGCGCAAGGTGTAATCTCCACCGCTTGCGAGTGCATTTGAAATATCAAAACTGTAGCTGACATAAGGATTCACCATATCGGCATCCACTACGCGGAAGCTATTAGCGCCGCCCAAGTAATAAGTACCGGCAATATCCGCTGACTGGGTTGAGAACAGGTCTGCACCTGCTTTTAGAAGATCAACGCGCACGTGCTGGTTGGGTGCGTAGCTACCACCAGTGGTATGGTCCAGGCCGGCGTTGTTGATGTATACGGTCGCAAATTCGCTCTGGTCATTCACAAACATCTGAAATGACAACGTTGCAGCATTGCCTGCTGAAACAGAGAAAGACTGGTAAAGCACTTGGCTGCTTGGGAAAGCCGTATCCAGCAGACCATAATAACTTCCGCTAGCCGCACCTACCGTACCGTAAGCGCTGATGGGTGATGTCGTACCTGTAGTCGCCAGCACTGCGCCACTAATACCCACTTCCTGTGTAGCCCATCCTTGTGGACTGGTAGTTTCAATACCATCAGCCTCAAAGCCACCATTAATGATGACTTCTTGCGCATAAGAAGGCACAGACCACATGGCGGCGCCTATCAGTGCCATGGCAACTCCGTAATGAATTTTCTGCATGGTGCAATCCTTGTTGTGTTAATAAATGAATAGTTAAATCAAACTACAAACAGCATCATCCTGATTCCGACCTGATGCATCATGGCACCGAAAAATGATGTTTCTATGAAGCCGCATGGGCATATCGGTCTATCTGTTTGGAGTACTTAAAGCGACTTTAGGGGACTTACCAGTCATTAACCTGCGGCATAATCGCAGGCTGAAAAATGCTGACGCGACAGAGTTGCGGGAAAACGCGTAAACAGGCCGCTATTGCTCCCTGACGCCGGGAGATCTAACGCAGCAATATCGGAAGGCATGACTGCGCCAACACCAAGCGCATCAAAATCAATTGCATCCAGCCCATAGCCATTAGCCACAGTCGCTTGAGCTTCGATAAGTGATTGCCGAACGCGATAAAACTTTGAGAGGATTTTCATGATTAAGCCCGTTATTAAAACAGCGCTCAATATGAACTTCATTTATGACATCACGATAAACATTGTGTGTTGATATCGTGATATAGACCAGACTGGTGCTGGCCGATTTGGACTTACCTCACGCCGTGATAAACCGTTGGCTGAGCTCTTCCAGATTCAGTTCCTGCAAAATCTGAGTCAGGCGGTGCTGAGCATTTTTACGTGGGCTATTTTTATATTTGGCAATGATCAGTTCGTTTTTCATAGAATGCTCCCAGCCGACCAACTCGGTCACGGTAACCTGATAACCATGTGCTTCCAGCTGCAGGCAGCGCAGTACGTTAGTAATCTGGCTGCCGAACTCGCGGGTATGAATAGGATGGCGCCAGATTTCGGATAGCGGTGTTTTGCTGAAAGACTCGCTCTTGTGCTTGCGCAACACCTCGGCGACCTCGGCCTGGCAGCATGGCACCAGCACCAGGAATTTAGCGCGCTTTTCCAGGCCAAACCGTATTGCATCATCAGTCGCCGTATTGCATGCATGCAGCGCGGTGACGATATCGACCTGCTCCGGCAATACTGGCGAACTGATTGACTCTTCTACGCTTAAATGCTCAAACGCCATCCGTTTGAAACCTAGCGTTTCGGCTAATTCACGTGACTTTTGCACCAGCTCGGCGCGAGTCTCGATGCCGACAATCTGGCCGGCCTGCCGCGACTTCATGAACAAATCGTAGAGAATAAACCCGAGATAGGATTTGCCTGCGCCATGATCTACCAGCACGGGACTTTCATTCTCAGCCATCACCTCCTCCAGCAAAGGCTCGATAAAATGATAGAGGTGATAGACCTGCTTGAGCTTGCGGCGGCTATCCTGGTTGATCTTGCCATCGCGCGTCAGGATGTGTAACGCCTTAAGCAGTTCGATGGACTGGTTAGGTTTGATTTCGGGGATGAGTGACATGGATGCATTTTAACTGATGTTAGGCACCAACTGGTTGGGATTCAAATATGACAGGCCCGTAATACCTCACAATGCTAGAATACATGCTATTGCCTTGCTATTTAAACGACTGCTCACTTCAAAATCAAAACTGACGAGAAGGCGAGCTGAAGACAGTGCATAAGCACGGCGAGGCAAAGCCGACAAAGTAAGTTTTGATTTTGAAGTGGAGCATTATGGCAATTCAATGGTATCCGGGGCACATGACCTCCGCGCGCAAAAAAGCGGCGGAAACCATGGAATTTATCGACGTGGTCATCGAGGTGCTGGATGCGCGCGTACCGGAAGCCAGCCATAACCCCATGATTGAGGAGCTGCGTTTATTCCGCCAGCGTCCCAACCTCAAGATACTCAACAAGGCCGACCTTGCCGACCCAGCTGCCACCCAGGCCTGGCTGAATTACTTTAACAAGCAGCCTGGGGTAAAAGCAGTCGCGCTGTCATGTAAAAAACCGGGCGACGCATCTAAAATCCCCAACCTGTGCAAGGCGCTCGCGCCGCATCGCGACTCTCCTATCAAGCCGCTACGCATGATGATCATGGGCATTCCCAACGTCGGCAAATCTACGCTGATGAACGCCCTGCTCAATCGCCGTATCGCCAAGGTCGGTGACGAACCGGCGGTGACCAAGACACAGCAGCGCTTTGAATTAAGCGCGCTCATGAATATCACCGATACACCGGGCATGATGTGGCCCAAGATCAAATATGAGTCTGATGGTTACATGCTGGCAGCCAGTCACGCCATCGGTCGTAACGCTGTGATTGATGAGGATGTCGCGCTATTTCTTGCCAATGTGGTGCTGGAACGCTATCCGGCCCTGCTAAATGCCCGTTACAAAATAGATGTCACTAATATGGATGGCGTCGACCTGCTGGAAGCCATCGCCAAGCGTAGGGCCTACCGCTTAAAAGGCGGGGAATTCGATATGGAAAAGACCGCGATGGCTTTCCTGGTCGATTACCGCTCGGGGGCGCTAGGCCGTGTCAGTCTGGAAACACCAGAAAGCCGTATGCAAATGATGGCTGCATCTGCCATCAACACTTCGCCCGCAGTCGAGGACGATGCCAGCGGAACTGAGGACGAAAGTCTGCCACCTAGTTAGCAGCGAATACCGCCCGATTCTTCCCGGTACGCTTGGCGCGGTACATCGCGCTATCTGCTGCCCCAATCAGTGTTTCCATATCCTTGCCATTCTCCGGGTAACAACTGATGCCGATGCTCACTCCCAGCTGGCAAGTATGCCCACCAGCAATAAACGAACTTTGCAGGTATCGGAGTATGCGACCAGATAAGCCTTTTAGCTCTTTAGCACCCGAGTACTGATCAATAATTACCGCAAACTCATCCCCACCCAGGCGAGCAAGGAAGTCAGATTCACGCAAGGCTGCCGTGAATCGATCTGTGGCGTAAATCAGGGCTTCATCCCCGGCATCATGCCCATACTTGTCATTAATCTCTTTAAAGCCATCCAGATCCAGGTAAAGTAAAGCAAATGATTGGTGGTTTCTTTTGCCAAGGGCAATCATGCGCTTTAAGTGCGTCTCAAAGAATCTCCGGTTAGGTAGCTGAGTCAGCATGTCGTGATAAGCATCATGGCTCAGACCAACTGCAGCACTCTTTGAATCAGCAGCGACTTCAGACAAGTGGATAGTTTTTCGATAACCGAAAAACATGAAGAGGACGATCATCATCACCAGCACGACCGTGCCCCACACCACCTGCTTCAGCGTGCGTTGCGTCTGCAGATGAATTGCCGTTTTTTCTGCATAGAGCTTGGCATCAACACTTTGCAGTAACGCATCAATCTGCCGCGTCACATTCAATCCCATTTTGACCGAATTAAGGTGCGGCGCATAAGCCCCGGAGCTTGACTGAATCTGGATGGAGGACTCCATGGTCTGTAGTTTGATATCACTCAGGCGTGCAACTTTCAGAAAGGCAGGTTTAAGCTGAGGAAAATCACTCAGCATGTCTGACAATTGGCTCATCGCACTGGCTATGCCATCTTTACCAGCCTGGTAGGTCTGGACGAAACTGGAGTTATTCGTCAGCATATAACCGCGCTGACCAGCCTCAGCCTTGACTAGCGCACTTTGTAGACTCAGGATTTGATACCTTATTTTTTCTATCTTCTCCTCATGAATATTACTTTCGATGAGGTTGTAAGCCGCAAAAAATATGCCGCACAGAGCCATTGTCAGCATCATGGATGCAATAACCAGTGGAATAACAATCTGTTTTTTGTAGTTGAGCATATAAATTATATTTTTCAACAATAAGTTACGCGTAATAAATGGCTTTTACCAGTCAATTTCTTACAGGCAGCTTGCTACTTATGTGCTGGTTTTGCCGACACACTTTAGAGCCTCCTTGATTTGATCTAGAGGAATGTCCAGTCTGCAATCATGGCTGCTTGCCCGCAGTAAACGCCTTGCGGATTCACCACATTCCACACTGTTGCATTTTTTATCTCAAATCTCTTGCCGTCGCTGGCAATGCGTATCCCGCTGTAGTCACAAACATAGCCATACTTTGCAACACGTGCCAGAAAATTTGCACGTTCTGAGCGCAACATAGCTTCGGCCGAAAGGCGAGACGGTAAGCTTGTGATTTCATCCCAGCTCATCCTGAATAGCTGCATGGCCTTATAATTGGCATAGTTGAAAACAGGGTCAGCTTCAACACCATGGGAAACAACAGCAAACGGTGCATGATATAAAGCGTCAACCGCTTCATGAATATTACCTTCAATCAGAGCTAGCCCCGTCCAGTGCTGATAACTCCAACACAACTGATTTACATGTTTTTCCATGCACGGTGAGTTTTGAAGTGTAGTTTCAGGATTTTTAATATTCATACCATTCATATGGTTATAAAAATTTCACGTAGCCCATAGTCCGAACGGACTATTGTTGAAGTCATGGCTTTCAGTTAATTTCGCATCGTGGAAAAGATAATTCTCTACAACTTATAGAATTCAGTCATCGAGCATCAAGAAAAAAGCGTCAAGCTAAAACGACTTTTAGAGTTGCAGTACCAAGAGACTGTCAAGCAAGAATGGCATTCTCCACACATTTATATCTTACTTTTTAGATTCGGGGTCATTATGAAAACACGCCATTTTATACAACTTGCCTTAGTAGCGTCGTTAGCCACATTATCGCTTGCAGCAAATGCGACTGCAAATACTGATAAGACTATTTACGGTACCAACTTTGGCACTGGTAGCAGCTACACCGCATCTTTGCTTGGTGGTTCAACTTCTGTCACTTTTGAAGCCCTGATTACTAAGGATAGTGAAGAAAAGAAAGCAAAATTCAGCTACAAGGCTGGTCAGGATGGCTATCAAGGTGTTGGCGTATCCCCTAAGCAGGGCTCAGAAAGAACACCAGGTGAAATTGATATTGGTGAGTCGATTAAAGGTACCTTTTCAACCAATACTTTCGTCTCAAACATCACCTTAGGCTTGTTGTTTGATGGCCCTGAATATGGCGATGTGAATGAGATAGCACAAATTACAGCCATTTACGAAGATGGTACCAGTCACGTGTTCACACTGACAGCCACTGGGCCAAGCACGGCAATCTGGTCAGGCTCTGGTAGCTTTATTGAAAGCCTAAGCCCAGCTATCGGCGGCCTTGGTGGCGTATGGAGCATCACCAATCCATTCGGAGACTTTGTAAAATCATTCTCTTTGACTGCTATCAGTGGTTCATGTGGTTCTGCAGGTGGTGCATGCAATAATCAATCTGACTTCACCTTGATCAGCATCGCTGTCCCAGAACCAGAAACTTATGCAATGATGCTGGCAGGTCTTGCTGGTATCGGTTTTGTGGCTCGCAGGAAGAAGCAAGCTTAATCATATTAAGTAAGCAACGCTAAAAAGCCCCTCTCGCAAGACTGGGGCTTTTTTGTGGGTACTACTTTAGCTTACTGGCCTCAATCGTCGGTAGCATCAAATAGCGCTAACCGTTAAACTTACACCTTGATGCTGTTGCAGGTCGTAGCGGCTGTTCTGAAATAAATTCGCCGCACAGGCATTACTCAAAGATTCATGTTAAACACTCTTAATTCCCCGCAGCGCGAAGCAGTCAAATATCTGGATGGCCCCTTGCTGGTGCTGGCTGGCGCTGGTAGCGGCAAAACCCGCGTCATCACTCAAAAGATCGTTTACCTGATCGAGCATTGCGGTTATTCCCCTAAAGAAATCGCAGCCATCACTTTTACCAACAAGGCAGCGCGCGAGATGCAGGAGCGTGTAGGCCATTTACTGCAAGGCAAGCCCAGCAAGGGCCTGACCATTGCCACCTTTCACTCACTGGGCCTGCAGATGCTGCGGCAAGAGGCGGAGCTGCTGGGTTACAAGCCGCAGTTTTCCATCCTGGACTCATCCGACAGCTTCAAGATACTGTCCGACATCCTGGCAACCACCGATAAGCAACTGCTACGCAAGACGCAATGGCAGATCTCGGGCTGGAAAAACGCATTCGTCAATCCAGATCAGGCTGCTGCCACAGCAGATGAAGAGCTGACACACGCAGCAGCCAAGGTTTACCAGTTGTACCAACAAACCCTCAAGGCTTATCAGGCAGTCGATTTCGATGACCTGATCAAATTACCTGTGGAGCTTTTCGAGCAACACCCGCAAGCACTGGAAAAATGGCAACGCAAACTCAAATATCTGCTGATCGATGAATATCAGGACACCAATACTTGCCAGTACAAGCTGGTAAAAATGCTCACAGGCATTGAAGGCCGCTTTACCGCGGTAGGCGACGATGACCAGGCGATATACGGCTGGCGAGGTGCAGATGTGGAAAACTTGCGCCAGCTCACGGAAGACTTTACCCGCCTCAAGGTCATCAAGCTGGAACAGAATTACCGTTCTACCGTGCGTATCCTGCGCTCGGCCAACCAGGTCATCGCTAACAATCCCAAACTGTTTGAGAAGAAGCTGTGGAGTGAACTGGGTACCGGCGAAATGTTACAGGTAAGCGCCGCCAGAGATGAAGACCATGAGGCCGAATCTGTGGTGATGAAGCTGATGGCGCACAAGTTCGAACACCGTACCCATTTTTCCGACTATGCCATTCTCTACCGCGGCAACCACCAGGCGCGGGTTTTCGAGCAGCAATTACGCAACCACAAGATTCCCTATACGGTCTCGGGCGGGCAATCGTTCTTCGATAAGGCCGAGATCAAGGATCTGGTCAGCTATTTGCGACTGGTCGCCAACGAAGATGACGACCCTGCGTTTATCCGCGCTGCCACCACGCCGAAAAAAGGCATCGGCAACACTACACTGGAGCGGCTTGGCGAGTATGCCAGTCAGCACAAAATGTCACTCTTCGCGGCCGCTTTCGAGGGGGAGTTCCAGCACGAGATAGGCGCACGCCAACTGGAAGACTTGCTCAACTTCTGCCAGTACATCAATAAGTTGCAAACCCGCTCGGCCAAAGACTCTGCTGGGGAAATACTCAACGACATGATGTCTGCGATTCAGTATGAAGCGTTTCTATACGACACTGAAGACCCACGTGCGGCTGAAACCAAATGGAAGAACGTGCTGGATTTTGTAGGCTGGCTGACTAAAAAGGCCGAAACCGATAGCGATGGGGAAGAAAAAACCCTATTACAGCTCACACAAATGGTAGCGCTGATGAGCATGCTGGAAGGCCGCGAAGAAGGCGAGCCTGATGCGGTGAAACTCTCCACCCTGCACGCTGCCAAAGGACTGGAATTCGGCCATGTATTTCTGATAGGCGTGGAAGAAGGCATATTGCCGCATCGAGAGAGCGTGGATAATGGCAAGATCGAGGAAGAACGCCGCCTGATGTATGTCGGCATCACGCGCGCGCAAAAATCACTGAATATTTCGTGGTGCAAAAAGCGCAAACGTGCCGGGGAAACTGAAGTGTGCGAACCCAGCCGTTTTATCGCCGAGCTTCCACAGGATGACGTACGCCATTTTGGCAGCCCGAATGCCGACCCGGCAGCAAGCAAAGAACACGGTAAAGAACGCATGGCACAAATCAGGGCCATGCTGAATAAAGCTTAAGAAAGTACCCAAATGCCACACATTACACTAGACAACGCCTCCCTCGCCTTCGGCCACCACCCATTGCTGGACAAGGCCTCGTTCCAGCTCGACCCAGGCGAACGGGTTGGCCTGATCGGCCGTAATGGTGCCGGCAAATCCAGCATGCTCAAGGTAATTGCAGGCGAAACCAAGCTGGATGACGGCAATATCTGGCGGGCGCCTTCGGTGCGTATTGTCTATGTGCCGCAAGAGCCGGCGCTTGACCAGACTCATACCGTGTATGAAGCCGTGGCGGAAGGCCTGGGGGCCATGCAGAAGGTGCTGGTGGAATATCATGACGTCACCCACAAAATGGGGGAGCCGGATGCGGATATTGAAGCACTGATGGAGCGCATGCAGGATTTGCAGCATGAGCTGGACGCCAATAATGGCTGGGACATGCAGGCCAGGGTGGAGGCGGTATTGAGCCGCCTGAGCCTGGATGCCGACATCATGGTTGCCAAGCTATCTGGCGGCTGGCGTAAACGCGTTGCCCTGGGACGCGCTCTGGTGGCTGATCCTGAGGTGCTCCTTTTAGACGAGCCTACCAACCATCTGGATCTTGAAGCCATTGAATGGCTGGAAGAATTGCTGCTCAACTTCAACGGCGGCGTATTGTTCATCACCCACGACAGGCGTTTTCTGAACAGGCTGGCCACGCGCATCGTCGAACTGGATCGCGGCAATCTGACGGACTTCGTTGGCGATTATGCCAACTACCAGATCAAGAAAGAGGAGTTGCTGGCGGTTGAGGCAACCCATGCTGCCAAGTTCGACAAGGTGTTGGCGCAAGAAGAGGTCTGGATACGCCAGGGCATCAAGGCGCGCCGTACCCGCAACGAAGGCCGTGTGCGCCAGCTGGAAAAATTGCGCCTGGAACGTGCAGCGCGCCGTGAACGCCAGGGTAACGTCAAGCTCACGCTGGATACCGGCGAGCGCTCAGGCAAGCTGGTGGCCGAGCTTGAGAATGTGGTCAAGGGCTATGGCGACAGGACACTCATCAATGGCTTTACTACGCGTATTCTGCGTGGCGACCGCATCGGCCTGCTGGGCCCCAATGGCATAGGTAAAACTACCCTGCTCAAAATGATACTGGGCGAGCTGGAGCCTGATAGCGGCACTGTCCAGCGCGGCACCAACATGAATGTCGCTTACTTCGACCAGATGCGCGAACAACTGGATGAGGAGGCGACCCTGGCCGACACCATCAGCCCAGGCTCTGATTTCGTGGAAATCGGTAACGAGCGCAAACATGTGATCAGCTACCTGGAAGACTTCCTGTTCCCGCCACAGCGCTCACGCTCCCCGGTGAAATCTCTATCCGGCGGCGAGCGTAATCGTTTGTTGCTGGCACGCCTGTTCGCGCGCCCTGCCAACGTGCTGGTACTGGATGAGCCAACTAACGACCTGGACATCGATACGCTGGAGCTGCTGGAAAGCCTGCTGCAAGACTTCCCCGGCACCCTTTTCCTGGTGAGCCATGACCGTGCCTTTCTGGAGAACACGGTCACCCAGGTGATTGCCTTTGAAGGCAATGGCCAACTGACTGAGTTTGGTGGCGGCTATGACGACTGGTTACGCTTTACGCAACAGCGCCAAGCCGAGAAAGTTGCTGAAGCCAAAACTAGCTCAGCGGCATCCGTAACTAACAAAGAAGCTGCTGCCAAACCCGCTCCGGCAAAGGCACCAGCCAGCAAACTGAGTTTCAAGGAAACCAAAGAGCTGGAAGAAATTCCGCTGACGATAGAAAAGCTGGAAGCCGAGCAAGCCAACATCAACACCAAGTTGGCTAACCCGGATATTTATCGTGACCAGCCGGATGAAGTAAAAACTTTGCAAGCCAGGCTCAAGGCAATTGAAACTGGGTTGGAACAAGCACTAGCGCGTTGGGAAGCCCTGGAAAGCCGCCGTTAGTCTTAGCATAGGCAGATGAAGCATGGGCAGGCTAACCTCTTAATGGACATTACAAAGGATACGTTAGTTAAGCACCAGCTTCATCGTGGTTTCCATGGACATCACCATATCTACCACTTCGGCATCCAGTTCTTGTGATGCACTATTCCAGATAGCGCCTTCTTCCAGTGAGGCTGCTACCATGGGGAGCAGATCAAAATCCACGAAAGTCCCATCACCCAGATCCAGCACCTTGATACCATCTTCGTGATCAACCAGTTCCCAATCCTCTGGAATCTGCAGTTCTGCCTTAATTGTGACCTGTAATTTCTTCATGGCTTAATTCCTTATTTGTGGGTTGGCTAGCAAGATATAGCAATAGGCATACTATTGATACCAAGATATGTGCGATACCTGCAATATAATAATTACGATAGTGATAAACACCCGTATTTTCAAGCCAATCCAGAATGCGCAGCACAACCTATGGGAATACCATGAATAAATTCGTATGCATCTTGTTAACGCTCACCATCAGTGGCTGTACTATTGTTGCACCCAATGTGGCCTCCAAGAAAAACGACAGTAAAAGAGTATGGGTACCTTTGTCCTGCAGCGCCGAGTTGCAGTGGGATACCTGCATTAACGAAGCCATGGCTTTATGCCCTAAGGGCTTTGATGTGGCCAACAAGAAAGAGGACTTGACCACCCAATCCCGCAGCATGGAAGTTTCCTGCAAGGGTTGGTGATAGCTAACACCAAAACCTGTGCGACGAAAATTGGCGGAATGATTGACCATTACGTGTTAATTTTGCAAACTAAAAGCTGCAATAACAAGATGAGGAGTCACAAATGGGTAATCTGCTGACAGGTTATAAAGCCGAAGTACAATTACTTGGCGACCGCATGGATCAATCGGTGTTGCTGGCCGGCAAACAGCTTAATGATGTTGTTGAACGTGCGAGCACCCAACTGGATGAGCGCATCCAGCAGATTAGCGATGAAATCCACGACCAGCGACAACTCACCAAGACTGATATCGAGGGCCTGATAGACTATGCCACAGAGCGTTTCGGCGAGGCTCTGGACAACCGCATAGAAAAACTGCGTTCCGAAACCTCTAACATGATTACCGACAAAATAGACCAGGTACGCAAAGAGCTTACCGAAGCAGCCAGCGAACAAAAGCGCGGAGCGCTGAGAAATGCCATGGTTGCAGTAGGTGCATCCATCCTCGTCGGCATCCTCTCCCTGTACTACAAAAAATATATGGGCGGCGATATCAACCTCATCGACATCTTCCGCTCATTTCTGCTCGCGCTGACGGTAGGCTATGCATCGTGGCTGGTAATCAAACAGGTCAATCGCTATATCCAGGCCAGCCGCCTCAAACGCAATGCAGTCATGGTGAGTATGCGTTATTTCGAAGTGCTGCGTCCCAAAGGTGCGTTGTGGCAACTGCTGGGGTTTCTGCTGGTAGCCGGGCTTTGGGCTCTGGCTAGCTTCACCACGATTTTCCAGAATTACCTCAATTGAAAGTAATCGCTGATTGTTTCACTACCCCCACACCAGCTCCAGACAGTAGATAAAAACCGCTTTACTGATGACTTCTTGTAAGACAGGTGTAAGCCCATTCTTACAATTATTTGGTAATAAGTCCTATTATCCGAATCTTGCTTAAGGTTAAAAATTGAACTTCGTAGTTCATATCTTTTAACCTGAAGTAACAGGAGGAAATAAAATGACTGATTCCACCCATGTGATAGCAACACTTAATAATTTGATTGAAATATCCAAGGACGGCGAGGAAGGCTTTCGCACTTCGGCTAAAAATATTGATGATGGCCTGCTTAAGTCATTCTTTCTGAGGCGTTCGCTGGAAGTAGCTGGAAGCGTGAAGGAGCTGCAAGATCTGGTTTACGCCCTGGGAGGAAAGCCAGAAACCACCTCAAGCATCAACGGCGCATTGCACAGAGGTTGGGTTGGTATTAAGACCGCTATCAGCAGCAATGATAACCTTGCTGTACTCAATGAAGTCGAACGCGGTGAAGATTTCGCCCTTAAAGCCTATGAAGAGGCTATCGCACAAGATTTGCCTCCCTATGTGCGTGATATCGTGCAAAAGCAGCTGGAAGGCGTACAACGCAATCATGCCGAGGTGAAAGCCTTGCGCGACCATGCTGATGAACTTGCTCATCACTAGGTAGTGCTTCATAACACAGTGGGAGATTCTCATGAAAACCAAAGTTCAGAGTCTATTACTGGTTAGTGCTTTATTAATGTCCCTAGGGTTAATGCCTATAACTGGCCTTGCCGCAGATGGCGATCCTATTTCAACCAAGGTGGGTGATTCCGTAGTTACCACAAAGGTTAAAGCTGCATTTGCCAAGGATAAGCTGGTCAGCGCCAGCGATATCAAGGTTGAAACTGATAGTCAGGGCATGGTACAGCTCTCTGGGACCGCTAAATCCAAGCTTGAGGCCGAGCAAGCAATAAAACTCGCTAAAAGCGTAAAGGGTGTAACTAGCGTACAAGACAATATTATTGTCGCCAACTAATCGGCACTCTGTCTTAACAGTCATGGAGCGTCATGCTCCATGACTGTTAAGGCTATACCCACAATTGCCGATTCATAGACATACCATTACCTCTTTGTTTCATTGTGACGATAAGGATACGGTCATGAAACATGATATCGCTATTAAAAAAGGCACGGAGAAAAAATCCAATCCACCCCAACATCAAACGCGACAACCAGGTATCGAGAGCCGGATGAAGCCTGAGCCGGAGTATGTAAAACCTGATTACCAGGGTAGTGACAAACTCAAGGGCAAGGTTGCGATTATTACAGGAGGTGACAGCGGTATTGGCCGTGCAATTGCTATCGCTTATGCTTTGGAAGGTGCACATATTGCGATTCAGTATCTTGAAGAGCAAGGCGATGCCAAGCAAACAAAAGAACTGGTGAAAAAGGCAGGGAGCGATTGCCTACTAATTCGTGGCGATCTTCGTAACAGGACTTTCTGCCAATCAATTGTAAACAAAACCATAAAGCATTTCGGCAAACTCGACATCATTGTCAATAATGCAGCAGAGCAATTCCCCCAACAAAGCTTGCTAGACATTGATCCCAAGCAGATGGAAGACACTTTCCGTGTCAATATTTTCCCTCTGTTCCATATCGTGCAGGCTGCCCTGCCCCATCTTAAAAAAGGCAGTAGCATCATCAATACAGCCTCTGTCACCGCTTACCGCGGCAGCAATCATCTGCTGGACTACTCATCAACAAAAGGCGCAATCGTTTCTTTCACCCGCTCGCTATCCAAGCAACTTATTAAAAAAGGAATATATGTGAATGCCGTAGCGCCCGGGCCCATCTGGACGCCGCTCATCACCGCCACATTTACGGCAAAAGAAGTCAAGAAATTTGGCACTAACACGCCCATGGGGCGAGCTGGGCAACCAAGCGAAGTGTCGCCTTGTTACGTCTTTTTGGCTTCTAACGAGTCGTCATACATGACAGGGCAAGTGCTGCACCCAAATGGCGGCGAAATTATCAATACCTGAGTCGGCTCATCTCCGGCTTTCTGCAGATAAATAGTGCGTTAGCAGCGTTAACAAGCTTTTTTGTGCTGATGCGTTAACTCATGATATAGACCCGCTGTTTGTTTTGGTGATTCACCTTTTGATATTCAACTGATTTTTGTCTTTGGTTTCGCCAATTAATGAAAATAAATTATAGGAAATCTGATATTCAACCAATTAAAAAATCATAGGCAAGGCCCTTTATTGCGTGCCTGGATTGTTAGTTACCGGTTGTACGGGGGCAGCCGGCACGCCACTTGTTGGCGGTGGTGGTGTCCCTGATGGATTAACTGAACCAGATGGATTAACTGAATTAGTAGTGCCATTTCCGGTAGTGTCATTTGAATTCGTACCGGGTGTGGGTTGACTTTGTGGATAACTGGCAGCACCGCCTTTACCCATAGGCTCCGTCCCCAAGCTGCCTCCATTCTGGGTACCGCTATTGAGGGTACGAGTGTTTTGCTGGCCTTGCCTACGCTCTTGCTCCTGCTTGGCGCGGGTTTCTGCTGGGGTTAAAGCAGGAGGTCCCGGATCCCTCTCGGTACTATGCGGATTGGCCACTGTGTTCGGGCTTGAAGTGTCACCTGCCGCCATGGTGGGCTGAGTCGCCAGCACTAATACAAATGCAGTTATTGATAACAAATGTTCCTTGTTCATCGCTTAACTCCTTAGCTAGTGATGAAATCAAGAGTAATGGTTTTATGTGCTGGGCTATGTAGGAAAAATACTGAAAAATTTGTAGGTGATTTTGAAGACAACCCGTGGCAAGAGATACTACTCTGAAAGCGAGTAGGTCAATCCGACAGAGGATCTGTCGCGCAAGTCTCCACAATCAGATTGCGCAACCACCGATGCGCTGGATCGGCATGCGACCGTGAATGCCAAAGCAATGAAACTGTGATTTCCGGGGTGCGGACAGGAAGGGGGAAACTATACATTTCAGCACGCAGGTTTGCGGTATGGTGTTCGGGAACGCTGGCTATCAGGTCAGAAGATCGAGCCAGAGCCAGCGCAGTTGAAAAGCCAGCGACGATCGTGGCAATTTCCCGTTCCAGCTCAAGCAGGCTCAAGGCTTTATCAATCGGCCCCCTGTCTAGACCCAGCCGCGAAACGCAGATATGCCTTCCCGTCGCATAACTGGCGGGAGTAATCTCGCCCTGGCTTAACGGGTGCCCCATCCGCACGACGCCAATGAAGCGGTCACGAAACAACATCTGCATCCGCACATCCGGGCCAATTGCATTCCCCACAACACCAGTCTCCAGATCAACGGTCCCATCCCGAAGAGATGTGCTCTCCTTGTTAGGTTTCTGCAAAAAGCAGAGTCGCACACCGGGAGCCTCATCGCTGACGCGAGCAAGGATATCCGGCCCAAAGTTCTCAACAAAACCTTCGCTGGTCCGCAGCGTAAAAGTTCTGACCAGCTGCTTGAGGTTGGGCTGTTCAGCAGGGCGTAAAACCTCATCTACCTCTTGAGTGAGCTGGCTGACCCGCTGGTGTAGCTCGAGCGCTCTGGGGGTGGGAACAAGACCACGGCCTGCCCTGACTAACAAAGGATCACCCGTAGCCTCACGCAACCGCGCAAGCGCGCGGCTCATCGCCGATGGGCTAAGCCGCAAACGCTGGGCGGCGCGCGCAACACTTCCTTCCGTAAGAACTGCATCAAGAGTAAGTAGTAAGTTGAAATCTGGGCTCGACATCCATTGATTCTAGCGTATTTTGCTCATGGCATAGCGCTATACACATGTATTGATGATAAATAGTGTGTTTGACGCCATATAAAATAAAGTCGTCATTACCCAGATAACCAGGCAAAAAAAAGACAACTCCTATGAGTTGTCTATGAGACTAGCGGTGAAACAACGTTATCAAAACCGCCTAGAAAATAAGTTGCTTACGATTTGACTTGGTAGGCGAGACTTCATAAGTGCCTACTTTTTCCAGTGTTTAGTTGAATAGGCACGAGCCACTTTAATATGAATATCTTGAATCAAAGTATCCACTTCACCTACGAAACCGCGCCTCTCGTACTTTCTTTGTGAAGTTGCTGCTGAGGTTTTCTTCCTTCTATCAAACTCGCTAAAATCTACTTCAGCAACTTCAATACCTGAATCGACTCCACCATCTCCATGGTGATCATTTGACGCATCCTTTTGAGAAATCATGTTCTTTACCCCTAAGCGTATTCCTTACGGTCAATAATATCCCAGCATTATTATGGAAATATGTGCGGTTATTTGGAGAGCTATATTTATCCGCTTTCTTTGAACTAGAAGGTGAGTACCTTCAAACTTGACTTACAAAATGCTCTATTCAAAATTCTATACGCGTCTAGAGCAAAGTTAAAGGCCATTTGCTGCCATTAAGCCCTCATTTTTCATTAGCACTATCATGAAATGAACTAGCGCCTAGTTTGCAGTCCAACCTATCTAATGACAAACACCAAAGACAATCCAATGCCCCGATTTTCATTGCTTGACCTTTCACCGATCACGGAAGGCAGCACCGCTGCACAATCATTCAAGAACACCCTGGATCTTGCTCAGCATGCCGAAGGTTGGGGATACCATCGATTCTGGCTGGCCGAGCATCATGGCATGCCTGGCATCGCAAGTGCTGCCACCTCTGTTCTTATTGGCCATGTGGCAGCAGGCACTTCGACTATCCGTGTTGGAGCCGGCGGTATCATGCTGCCCAACCATTCGCCACTGGTCATTGCAGAACAATTCGGCACTCTGGAATCTTTATTTCCCGGTCGCATTGATCTGGGTCTTGGACGTGCGCCAGGTTCAGACCAGATAACGGCACATGCATTACGGCGGAACTTAGCATCGGATGCAGATGCTTTCCCTCAAGATGTTATGGAGTTGATGGACTACTTCTCCCCCAACCCCAAGGGCCCTGTTCTGGCTTACCCTGGGAAAGGCCTTGATGTTCCGGTATGGATACTTGGCTCCAGCCTGTTTGGTGCCCAGCTTGCCGCAGCCATGGGCCTGCCCTATGCTTTTGCCTCACATTTCGCACCCGCCCAGATGATGCAGGCGATAGAGATATATCGGGAGACGTTCCAACCATCAAAGCACTTAGCCCAACCCCATGTAATGCTTGGCTTTAATGTGTTTGCCGCCGATACCGATGATGAGGCACAATTTCTGGCTTCCTCTATGCAACAGGCATTCATTAACCTGCGTAGCGGCCACCCTTCGAAGCTACCACCACCGATAGTCGATTACTGGAATCAAATCGGTGGGGCAGAGCGGGCCTTGCTTAACCAGGTGCTGTCATGCTCGGCGATAGGTGCTGAAGAAAAGGTATTGGCTGAAATCACCGCGTTTATTGCCAGGACAAATACAGATGAATTAATGATTACATCGCAGATATTCAATCATGCAGCACGACTTCGCTCCTATGAAATTACCGCAAAAATTAAGGATAGGCTCATGGCACAATAGCGCTTCCATTCAGAATAATAGTTTGACCATGACAAAAATTGCTCCTCATAAATCTGAAACCGCATTATTGGAACCATTTGCTTCGTTAGGCCTGGAAAATATCGTAGTGCCAAAAACCAAAGATGAGTGTCTAGCTGCAGCACAGGCAATTATGGAAGCCGGCGTGGTTGGGTTTGATACCGAATCGAAGCCCGTGTTTCTGAAAGAAACCATCATTGATGGTCCCCATGTTGTCCAGTTCGCCACAGCACAAAAAGCTTATATATTTCAGCTATGCCACCAAGAGTGTATTCCTTACGTGCGACAAATTTTGCAGTCTGAAGCTATCCTCAAGGTCGGCTTCGGATTGAAATCTGATCGTGGTCAGTTACGCACCCGGCTGAATGTGGAAGTGAAAGCGATACTGGATATGGTGACGGTCTTTCGCAAGATGGGATATCCAGGTGAAACCGGACTCCGCTCTGCGGTCGGCATTGTGTTCAATCAGAAATTCCATAAATCCAAAAAGACAACCACATCCAACTGGGGCTTCCGGGTATTAAATGAAAAGCAGCTGACCTATGCTGCCAATGATGCTTATGTAGCGTTAATGGTCCTGAATGGTTTAAATTTACCGAGGGAGGAATGGCCCCTTACTTACGAAGGTGGGACTTGGTGCCCCGACACGAATCGAACGTGTGACCCTCCCCTTAGGAGTTAGTTTTTGGGCATTTTCACCCACATTCACCACCATTCACTAACGTATATATCACTATACTTATCAGCAACTTACTGATATTCTCCGATTCATGAAATTGCACTGAAATACCCCTAATTTCCGCTATAAAGTTGCACATAGGTTGCACTGTTTTCGCCTGTGACCCTCCCTATATCAAGGAGATGACGCATTTTTTATACGGAATTTTATACAAAATTGAACTGTGCAACCCTTTTTAACCTTTTTGAGTGGGCAACCCCTCCAAGAGAGAAGGTCAAAACATGAATCGTATTCGTTTCACCAAAGCCATTATTGATACCCTATCCGTGGGTGAAGATGGCAAGCGAGTGTTCTATTACGATGACAAAGTGCGCGGACTGACTATCCTCATAGCCACGAAAACTAAAACCTTTTATCTGTTGCGTAAGCATCAGGGCAAAACGGAACGTATTTTATTAGGTCGCTATCCCGACACCACGATAGAACAAGCCCGTATTCGAGCAAGCCAGACCAATGGCGAACTGGATTCAGGCCTTAATCGCAACGAAGTGAAGCGTTTGCATCGTGCTGAGCTGACTTTGAACGAACTCCACGAGATTTATATGGATCGCCATGCCTATGCAAGAAATAGACGGCCTGAGAACGCCATTAGCAATTACAGGCTATACCTATCGCATTGGGGTGCTAAAAGGCTGTCTGAGATCAAGCGCACTGAAGTGCAAATCCATTTAGCCAAACTAGCCAAAGATAAAAGCCCTGCCACCGCCAATATCGCACTGGCTCTGTTGCGGGCTATGTTTAATCGCGCAATTGAGTGGGAGTTGTTTAATGATAAGAACCCGACAGCCAACATTCCAAAGTATGCAGAAATTTCAAGGGATCGCTTTCTGTATGGAGACGAATTACAACGCTTCCTGAAAGCTATATCCGAAATGGAAAGCGAGATCATGCGGGACTTCTTCATTATGTTGCTGGCAACAGGTGCCCGTAGGGGTAACGTACAAGAAATGCGATGGGATGATATCAACCTGGATGCAAAAATATGGCGTGTTCCAGACTCAAAGAATGGGGAACCTTACCAAATTGCACTGGCAAGCCCTGCTTTGGATATTCTTACACGGCGACGTGAGATAGAATCGGGCGAATGGGTATTTAGTACACCCTCCAAAAGTGGTCATTTAGAAGAACCTAAGCGCGCTTGGTCAATGTTACTAAAAAGTGCTGGAATTGATAATTTGCGTATGCACGACTTGAGGCGGACTTTTGGAAGCTTTATGGCAGCACAAGGCGCGAGTTTGCAGATGATTGGCAAAGCACTAGGCCACAAAAGCCAGGAAGCGACGTTAGTCTATGCAAGATTGAATCTAGACCCAGTAAGGCAGGCTGTAAACCTTGCCACCAATGCCATGTTTGCAGTTACAGCAAAGTAAGGTTTCGATCTATGGAGTTGCGAATTAAACTGACAAATAAACATAGCGTCCTTCTAAGCCTATGTTGCTTGAGCCTGTTTCTTGTGTCGGGGTGCGCTCCCTCCCCTGCCATAAAAGCGAATTACAAGAGCAGCTCTGAGCAGATCAATTTTAATTTGATTGACGAACGCCCGATTAATCAAAAGAAATCCTTTACTGAAGCTGATTCAGTTGGACAAAACCTTCATATTGGAGACGATAGGATGAACCCAGGTGCTTATGACCTGGTTAAAACTGCCCTGCATGAAAATCTCCAAAAATCACTAACTGGGAAAACCGTCGTCCTATCGGATTTTATAATTATTATTACTGATCCAGCTTTTACCCTTGACCAAAGGGGCATGGATTTGGCAAATGAACCTATTCAAGGCGTCTACATTGCTGAACCTGTTACAAGTGCCGTGATTTACGGTATTGAGAAATTAAAAGGACGTAGAAATGTATATGTACGAATTACAGGAAATATCAATGGCAAGACATTCTCAAACCAGAATTCAGAGGATTTTTATTTTGGAGTATCAGAAAAGAATCTATTTAAGCTAATCAATAAAACCATTGCCGACACAGTTACAGAGGCAAGAACATTAACTATCCCTAACTAACCTTACCTGAAAGATTTCTTCATGCCTTTAAAAATAAAACAAGCAGTGATTGCGATTTGGCTAACTTTGGCAATTGATGTTGGCTTAGGTGTATACAAGCAATTAAGTGGTCAAAGTGCAGAGGGTGAATTCTTGGTTACTATAATTATTTATGCTTTACTTAGTATTATTCCGTACAAAATAATGAAAAAGAGTAATGCAGCAAGATATTTTTATTTACTCCTTACTATTTTGTCCGTAGCAATATTCTTTGGAAGCATGGACTACGAACGGTACAGGCTGGAATACATTGTCTCAGTCATCATAACTCCAATTGAAATATTTATTATCTACAGATTATTTCAAAAGGGTTCATCTGCTTGGTTTGTCAAAGCAAAGGAATAACACCGTAATTTTATGTCAGCAGAAAATACCAAGTGAGATTGGTTCTGCTACGACTAAAAAAGAAGGCAGACAATTAATTGAGCGATAAAAATACAAATATCAAGCCTGATAAAACGCCTGGAGAGTTATTGCAGCAAGCCCAAGATGAGTATGCGCAAGTTATAGAAACTGGTAATTTTGCAGAAAAAATGTTGAGTTTTGCTAAGTTGATGCAAGCTAAAGAAGCTGCAAAACCCTTAGCGCAAAGACAACGAGAAGAAAAAGAACGAATAGAAAATGCAAAGTTATCGGTAATCAAGAAGGCCGAAAAAGAAAATAAACGGTTGGATGCCTTATTTCAGCCATGGCTCAAAAGAGATACTTGGTTAGTCTGGCAAGAGGCCATGTTTTTGAATCTAGGGATTGATCCTACTAGTCTTGAAGCCTTTTTAGACCCTAGAGATCAAAAGCAATGGGAATTAGCTCAAAGCTGTGCTGGTATCTCATTAAATATTTTGAATATCAATGCAAAACCAGAAGAATGGCGTGTAAAACCATTTGAATGGGTAAGGTGGCTAAAGGAAAAAGATCAGACTGTTAATCCTAAGCTTTTAGACCTGCTTTATCCAATAGCTGTTATTAAGCCTACAGCCAAAACTGCTGAAGCAACTCTTTCCAGGTCAATATTGAAGGTTAAAAGGCAAAGAGCTATAAAAGAATTCTCCAATGAGGCAGCCGTCAGAGCAAGAAAGCTTGCACATCATTGGGACAGCCAATCAATCCCCGTTACTAAATCAGATTTTCTAAGTGTTTTTAAAAAAGAATATCCTGAATTTAAACAAATAAGCCCCGATTCATTTGATAGAGATATTGCGGATATAGGAATCAAATTCCAGCGTGGCACTAAATCAAATAAAAACAATATCTTAAAGTCACTATTTATCAATAAATAAATACCGCATTTTTCAACGAAATGCCCCTATTTAAGTACCGTTTGCAGTAATTTTTCTCAGTCCTGATTTCTCTCATTGTTCGCTTTGCGCACTTCCGCGCATTAACGTAAATGGAGAGAAAAATGGGCATCAATTTACTAACCCCCGAACAGGTATCAACCGCTCTTGGGGTTAATACTCATACCCTTGCAGTTTGGCGTTGTACAGGACGCTACAACCTACCCTATATCAAAGCAGGTCGATTAGTCCGTTACAAGGAATCGGATATATCTGCTTTTATAGAGCGTAGTACCAAAACCTCTAGCATTAGCTTTGGTTAGGCGCCTGTTATGTTTGCCAAACAGTACCAGGTAGCCTTACCCCAATATGCCTCCCAAGCGGAGCTTATAGCGGCTCTTTATGATGAATCTGGGAGTAAGGATTGGCAAGTTCGCCGTAAGCTCTTTAGCAAGCTGCCAGATAGCTTTGCCATTGAGGTTGCAAAGGAATATGCAGAGAACTTTAAGCTAGGGGGTCGCGACATTGCAAATGCGTTATTACAGGACATTGTCGACGAACTCAAAACTAGCCCTATAGGGGCTGGTAGTTCTGATGATGACATTATTCATTATGCAAAACGCAAGGCGCAGGAATTTAGCCGATTACGGTATCAATTCATTAATCAGGCCCGATCAGTTCAAGTGCTATGCGATATTGCTTTCCATCGGTATGGGGTAATTCCACCATTACGCAGCCGATTAGGTTCGTCAGAAATTCCTGTAACGGTAACAGTACCAGGAACAGAAAACGCTGTAACGGTAACCGTATCTGTTACAGGAGTTTTGAACCGCTTATGTGATGAACGATGGTGGCGCCGTTCACTACGTAACGTAACGATACGTAACGTAGAAGCAAAAGCCATTCAATTGGGCCTCGTTCGTAACGTAACGAAATACGTTAGTAACGATACGTTCGAACGTATATGTAAGCAAAAACGCCGTAACCGAAAAACACTGGAGCAGACATTCGCAACGAACGAACTCAACCAGGAATTTTCGTTACAGGAATTATCAGATTTATCCGTATCGAATCCCAAGAACATGCGTAATGAGTTAATGACGCGATTCGCGGGCTTTGATGCAATTGCGCTTCAGCTCGGGCATATAGGCAAGGTGTATACAATCACATGTCCTTCACGCATGCATGCTAGGCATAAACAGAGCGATACTAAAAATCGCAAATACGACAACACTACTCCCAGGCAGGCCCAAGAGTATCTAAATACCGTATGGAAACGCATACGTGCACAGTTAGCCAGGGATGGTATCTATTTGTATGGCTTTCGTACGTTAGAACCCCATCAAGACGCTACCCCGCATTGGCATCTATTGGCATACATGCCCCCAGAACATGCAAAGCGGACAGATGAGGTATTTCGTAAATATGCATTGGAAGACAGTCCAGATGAGAAAGGCGCTCAAGAGCACCGTCTTAATGTCATTACGATAGATCGAAAAAAAGGCACTGGTGTTAGCTATATGGCGAAATATATATCTAAGGGTATAGATGGGCATGGCTTAGATACAGATATCGACGGTAGCTTGCTAGGAAACGGCCCTGAAAGACTTAAAGCATGGTTAGTTACCTGGGGCGCTCGCCAGTTTCAACAGATTGGAGGCCCACCAGTGACGGTATGGCGCGAATTACGCAAAATCTCAGGGGATGGCCTCACTGGCATAGCGAAAGAGGTATGGCAGTCCGCAAATGATGGCAAATGGGATGAGTACACCATGCTAATGGGCGGCCCCCTAGCCAGGCGTAAGGACTTCCCCATTTCATTAGCCAAACAATGGAGTGATGAACCTAACCGCTACCAAGAACCCAAGGGTAATGAAATTATCGGGGTGTCATATGGCAACGTCCTAGTACCCACTAAACTGCATCAATGGACTATTCAATATCGCCCTGATAAAAATCGCATTGGCGGGGGTTCCATTGGCACCCCTCTAGACGGTTCTAATGGGCCCCCTTCTAGCACCCCTCCCATTGGCACCCCTACCAATGGAAGCCCTCTAGCATCGATTTTAAATTTAGGCTTTAAGGGGCCTTAGGCCCCCTTGGAGTTCTGTCAATAACTGTACGGTTCAATCTAAACAATGTGAGTGTGCAATATCAAATCTAGTCATAACATTTGCAAATTGTGTTGGGAATTTTAGTTATTATGGAAAGAACAACTTTAACAAGAATAAATGCGAGTACGAAATGATTAAACCCAATTGGTTAATTTTCAAAGCTAAGTTTAGCGAAAATACCCAGCACAATTTTGAGTGGTTATGTTACTTGCTATTTTCTAACGAGTTTAATCTCCCAAATGGGATTTTCCGCTATGTCAATCAGGCAGCTATTGAAACAATTCCTTTGATAAATGGTTTGGAAGTAATTGGTTGGCAAGCTAAGTTTTATGAATCTTCCCTATCAAATCATAAAGCGGAGATTTTAAGTACTTTGGAAGATATGAAAAAATATTATCCAACCATTACTAGATTAATTTTTTATACAAATGAGGAGTGGGGACAAAATAAAGGCAAAAAACCAAATGGTTTGATCGAAATAGAGGCTAAAGAAAAATTACTAAATGTGACTATCGATTGGAGAACCGCAAGTTTCTTTGAATCAGAATTTGTTTCCATCAATAACAAAGTCATTTCAAAGCATTTTTTCACATTCGATAAAAGCATCTCAGATCTAATTGATGACCAGCAAAAACATACCGTAGCTATCCTTAATTCTGTACAGAAAAATATTTGTTATGAAGACAGAATAATTGAACTCGACAGAAGTGTTCAACTTAAAGAAATAACAGCACCATCTAATCAAATTTCTATACTTAGTGGAGTTGGAGGCGTTGGCAAGACAGCAATCATCAAAAAGTTAGCAGAAGTGTCTAGTGGAAAATTTCCTTTTTACGTCTTTAAAGCTAATGAGTTTGAAATTAAAAATCTTAATGAGCTGATTACAAATCATAGTTTTGAAGAGTTTACCGAAATACATCAAAGCGAAATAAATAAAACGCTAGTTATCGACTCTTCTGAGAAGCTATTAGATATAAAAAATATTGACCCATTTAGAGAGTTTTTATCCATTGCTGTCAAGGGCCAATGGAAAATCATTTTTACTACTAGAGATAGCTACTTAGAGGATTTGAACTACTTACTCTATGAGGATTATAAGCTAGCCCCAAAAAATATATCTATCCCCAACTTAACCTTAAAAGAATTAAATACTTTATCTTCAGAAAATCATTTCGCTCTACCAAAAGATGAAAAGTTAATTGACCTAATAAAAAACCCCTTCTACTTAGGTGAATTTTTAAGTTTTTACCAAGACAAAGAACAGTTAAATTATAGAGATTTTAGAAACAAACTTTGGAATCAAAATATAAAAAAATCAAAACCAGAAAGAGAGCGCACATTCCTTACAGTAGCTATGGAGCGAGCTAATAAAGGGCAGTTTTTTGTAACTCCTAATTGTGATGCTCAAATTTTGGATAACTTCGTGGTGGATGGAATTTTAGGATATGAGCTTCCCGGCTATTTTATAACCCACGATATATATGAAGAATGGGCAATTGAAAGGTTCATTGAAGGTAAGTATATAACCAGAGAAAAAAGTGCAGATTTTTTCCTTGAGATTGGTCATACCCTACCCGTAAGACGAAGCTTTAGGAGTTGGTTATCAGAAAAGTTATTTTTAGAAGATTCTTCGATAAAACAATTCATTCTCGATACATTAGAGAATGGGCAAATAGATGAATTTTGGAAAGATGAAATATATGTTTCTTTATTACTTTCCGATGACTCTAAAATTTTCTTTAATACATTTAAAAATGAATTAATTGCTAATGAGCAAAAGTTATTAAAGAAATTAGCTTTTATATTAAGAATAGCTTGTAAAGAAGTTGATGATGATTTTTTTAAACTTCTTGGTATTAAAAACGAAAGTAATTTAAATCTAAAGTATTTTTTTACAAGGCCAAAAGGTCAAGGGTGGCATCAGTTAATCAATTTTACATATGAAAATATTGAAATAATACAGGTGAAAAATATCAATTTTATTTTGCCTGTAATTTATGACTGGAATTTAAAATTCAATAAAGGTGAGACCACTAAAATATCAAGTAAATTAGCTTTAGTTTACTTACAGTGGGCCACTAAAGAGGAAGTCTATTTCTCCCGTGATGATTTAGAAGATCACTTATTTGAAACCATTTTGAATGGATCTTCTGAAATTTCCCTAGAGCTGACAGAAATATTTGATGAAATCATAGTCAATAAATGGAAGGTTCATGGCAATCCTTATTACAAACTCTCCAAATTTATATTGACCCAACTAGCAGGTTTCACAGTTGCCAAAGTTTTGCCGAGCAAAATCATTGAACTTGCAGATTTATTTTGGACTTACACACCCAAAAAAGACAACTATTACAGCCATTCATCATTAAACATAGAACACTATTTTGGTATCGAAAGTGGACAGCTTGAATATCATCCACCTAGTCCATTTCAAAGCCCAATATATACATTACTAAACTCCTCGTTATTACAAACTGTTGAGTTTATTTTGGCATTCACAAATAAAGCAGTTAGTTATTATGCAAATTCAAATAAAAGGAACAATGGTGTTGAAACAGTAGTTATTTTTGTTAAGGACAAAAAAGTTAGTCAATTTATATCCAATCAACTTTGGTGCATGTATCGCGGTACACAAACATCTCCTCATCTGCTTGAGTCCATGCATATGGCATTGGAAAAATATTTCCTTGATATAGGAAAACACGCAGATTCTATAATTTTAGAAAATTGGCTTATATATCTTATTGAAAACTCTCAATCTTCTTCAATAACAGCAGTCGTCGCGAGTATCGTTTTAGCTTATCCTGAGAAAACATTTAACGTAGCTAAAATTCTCTTTAAAACTCAGTTGTTTTTTCTTTATGACCATAACAGGCAAAGTCTAGATCGCACCCATAAAACACAGCTTTCGATGCTAAAGAACTTTAGTCTTGGGTTTAAAAGTGAGATACATGAAGGTGACCGGATTGCAGCATGTGATGCTAAACACAGAACCTGGTCATTGGAATCACTCTGTTTAAACTATCAATATTTTAGGGATAAAGATACGAGTGAGGCAGACAGTGAAATCAGAGTGAAAGAAATTTGGTCAATTCTCGATACCTACTATAAAAAGCTTCCCCCGGAATCTGAGCAAACTGTTGAGGACAAATTATGGAGACTTTGTCTAGCAAGGATGGACAAAAGAAAAATGAAAGTTACGACAGAAAAAACTGATTCTGGAGTAGCTATATCATTCAACCCCGAGATTTCGCCAGAATTGAAACAATATAGTGAAGAAGCTTTGAGTGAAAGTATTGAAGCATCAAAATATACAGGGTTAAGTCTATGGGCGTCCTACAAGATCGACAGGGATGATCGGCATAAAAACTATGCAATCTATGAAGAGAGCCCAAAACAAGCACTCTTAGAAGTTAAAGAAATACTTTCTAAACTGGAAAGTGTAAATGAACAGGAAGCTTTCTATCTTTTCAATCATAGAACTCCAATACAAGTTTGTTGTATTTTACTTAAATATTATTTAAATAATTTATTGCAAGAAGAGCAGGAGTTTTGCAAATCTTTAATAATCGAAACAGTAAGAAAGGCACTCCAGGCCAATTACCGTTATCAGGTTTCAGATGGTGTACAAGAAGCCTACTCAATACTTCCAATCATTTTCAATAATTTTCCTAATGAGAAAAATAAGATTAAAGGGATATTACTTTTAAGTCTTTTTAATGAGTTTACGGTTGGAGGTATGCTTTCTTATGAAAACTTCACTATTTTCCCTACTTACGCTATTAATCAGCTTTGGGAAAACTATTTCCAAGAAGCCCAATCCATATTGTTGGGCTATTTACTTATCAAGCCAAAATATGATGTTTTTCTAGAAGAAAGTCGAAAACGAGATTATAAAAAGGGAAATTTTGATTTCGACTATACAAAAGTACGCGAACAATTTTTTACGAAAAATGAAAATTTAATAACTAGAGTCATCGAAGATCAAGTGTCTTACGATGACATAAAAAATATTGAGAATCTTGATCTTCAAACCCTTGGGAATGCGTTTAAATTAATTCCTCAGAAAACGAGTAACACAGTTCATAAAATAATTGTGGCGAATGTGATTTCAGTTTTTGCTAAGAAACTAACTGAAGACTCACGTGATGAAAAAATTGATTACAAAATTAAGCAAGATTTTTTAGACAAATATTCACAGTTCGTTCTAAATTCGTCCCCTTCTGAGATTTCGGATTTATTGAATCCTTTTATAGATAATTTCAGAGCCTCTAAATCTATAGCAGAGCTTTTTCAATCCTTTGTACTTAATGAAGATAAATTGAATACACAATCTAACTTTTGGCTAGTATGGGAAATTTTCAAACCAAAGGTTTATGGATTGTGTGGCAGAGGCGGTGGCTATTGGTATGTTAATGAAATAATAGAGAGTTATTTATTCGCACGATGTCATTGGAAAGAGAATGTAACAGAATGGCATTCATTAAATGATGTCAATGCATCATTCTTTAATGAAATTTCTAAAGAGATACCAAATTGCGCTTCAACATTGTTTGCTATTTCAAAATTACTAAATGATATTGGCAAGGCCAAATATGCTGAGAATGGTATTGATTGGCTCTCAAATATACTTACAAGTCCGAAAAGGTTTCAGGAAGAAAAACTGCCTACCAATACTATCTTCTATATTGAGACTTATATAAGGAAATACATAGTTTCAAACAAAGAAAAAATTAAAAGAACAAAGACACTTAATACTAAAGTATTAATAATATTAGATTACTTAGTGCTAGAAGCATCAGTTATTGGATATATTCTGAGAGAATCTATCATTTAATAAAAGTTGCACTATGGTTGCACAGTAATACATATCAACTTATAAGCGGCTAAGTAAAATAATATAAACTATTGATTTAAATAATAATTTTTGGTGCCCCCGACACGAATCGAACGTGTGACCCTCCCCTTAGGAGGGGGATGCTCTATCCACTGAGCTACGGGGGCGTGATCTGCTACTGGCATAGCTAACAGCGGCAACATTTTCTCATAATTCAGGTCTGATCATTACTACCTTATGAAAAATAGGTAGAAAAATTCCGTAGGCACCAATCAACTAATGTAACAATCAAGCTTCCGACCAAGGGTTTTATATGAAAATTTACATTTTAATTGCTTTATTAGGCTTGGGCTTTCTGGCGTTCCGGATGATTAGTGTCGCGGGAACCTTACCTCAGGTTGGTCAGACTGCACCTGGGTTCAAACTTACAGATGCTAATAACCAGTTACATCAGCTATCCGACTACTCGGGGAAATGGCTAGTACTTTACTTTTACCCCAAGGACGATACCCCTGGCTGCACGAAAGAGGCCTGTCATTTCAGGGACGATCTTTTTCAGCTGGAAAAACTGGGGGCCAAGGTAGTCGGGGTGAGTGTTGATGATACAGCCTCTCATGCCAAATTCGCGCAGAAATACAGCCTGCCCTTTCCGCTACTGGCAGACAAGGACGGTACCGTAGCAGATAGTTATGGCGCGCTGACCAATCTAGGAATTATCAAAATAGCCAAGCGCTATACCTTTTTGATCGACCCCAAAAGCAATATAGCCAAGACTTACCTGAGCGTGGATACGTCCAGACATTCTCAAGAGATTATTGATGATCTTAAAAAGCTAAGCGAGAAATCTTGATGCCGACACCTTCGCCTGAGAGAGTCGGTAAAACCAACTACCAGGTGCCCCTAGGCTTACTTGGGTTTATTGATTTCTGCCTGTTTGCACCCTTTAAGGCTGCTAGTCGGGTTGATGTCCAGTGTGGCATCAGTACCCGTGATATCCAGCGTGGTAATGCCGTTGCTGTAACGTGTTGGGGACTGTGACGTCACCGCCCTGTTAAGCGCGACTTCCCTATCCGGCAGAATTAACCAGACTGCAGCGCCGTTATCAATGGTTCGCACATAAAACTTCTTTCCAGCCTCACACAAATACTCCGTCGAGTTTGCTGGCTTGTAGGTATCGGCCTCTGTCTTGCCACCACCGAATGGCCACACGCTGAAGCCACCACAGCCTGACAATAGCAGTGTTAAAGATAATGCTGAATAACCCAATTTATTTCTCATGTAACTTCCCTATGCTTTGCCGCCCAGCCTTAAGGCTAATGAGCGAGCTGTATTACTAAAACAACAATTGTATGTGATATGGCGGCATATCGGAATGACATACCTTGGTCAGGCAATTGTAATCCAGCTCACCTATAACACTCCTCCCAACATTGCTGGCGATTGCCACCCGATACTCGACAATACTGTCGAGTTTTCAACAAGTACTTTATACGCTGTAAAGCCAATTAAAATTTATTTATATTTATTTACATATAGATACATATCAATCCAATTCTCATATCCATATGGCACAGAGATTGCAATTTCATTACATAACGAATAATTAAAAATTCAAACGCTGATTAATAATTAAATTACTAGGGGACAAAATGTCTTTTCTAAATACAAATAAAACTGCCAAAGGGTTACTCATAAATAGCGCTGTCAAAGTGAGTACATTTGTTCAGCGAGTGTTTCAGGCAAAGAGAGTTGATAAATTCATTGTCTCCATCTTTTTTGCCATCTTGGTTGCGTTAATTTTTGTGGGGATAGAAGAAGAAATCCAGAACAATGGCAACGTTGCATCACCCACCAAAAACAAACTGATTAATCTGGACTACATCAACTCTTAATCAATACTGGGCTAGTGCATCGCTCACATCTGAGGACGACTACCCTCCTCACAGGGATAACTCCCCTCATGCTAATGTTTATTATGGTCTAGCCATAATAGATGTGCGCCAGAATTGCATCATGTAGTTGATGCTGCAATAGAGAAGACATCCAAAATACCCCCCAGCTACCACGTCACTCAAAAAGTGATAGTTCGTCAATATCAAGGCACTACCTAATGCCAACCACACGGTCAGACAAGCACTTCGATAACGTGGATAAAATTTCCACAACCCCAGAAACAAGGTCGAAAATACCAGCATATGGCCTGAGGGGAACCCATCGAAACCATCTCCTCCGGCGAACCAGTGCATACCATCCAGACTATTATCCGTTAGCCATATTCGCGTCTCTATTCTGCCAAATACCAACTTTAATAATGTTTTAAGAAAAAATGACAGCGGCAATACTGTACCCATGATCAGGAAAAACTGCCTATGACTATTTTGAATGCCACGGCCCTTAAGGTAGAAGTACCCTATCCAACTCACGGTGGAAAGTATGATGACACTCAACAAAAGCATATCTGGAATATTTGAAGTATAAATCTGGAATGCGGCATGGCTTCTTACATGCAAGTCAATCCAGATTGCCAAGGGAGCATCAAGATGCAAAAAACTGATTACCACAGTAACAACGGCTACCCATGTAAGGGTAATGCTTTTTAGACTCATGCTTATGCCTGATAACGATTGCGAATGGAGTCGATGCTTCACCGAGTAAATGCCAGAAACAAATGCAAGTACCTAGCGATTGTGCCCATCTAACATATGAACTCAATATGTTAAATATTCATTGCCTAATCATCGGTTAGCAAATTATACCTGTGTGGTGTGGTGCTAACTCATAATTCAGTCATCCCCGGTTAATCATGACTATGATTGTGATGGCCTGCTAATTGGCCTACACTCAAAGGCCGAATCTTCGGACATATCAAGGAAATTGCATGGAATCAGTCAACCCACAAGAAGCAGCACAATTGGAAACAGCCAGGGTTTTAACTATGGAAATGGTGGCCATAGCCACCAATACTGCAAGAGATCTAGGATACTACGGCGTAGGTGATCAGTTAATGATTAGTGCAGTTATCAATGCAATGGCAAGCAACTATCTGGCAACCATTACTAAAAACCGTTAGTGCAGAGACTAACCCATCATGCGACCCACAAACTCACAAGAAAGCCATCAGTCTTTATCTGGAGGTTCAGGCTCAATAGCTGAAGGTGTTACTGGCTTAAATATCAGGAGTTGCTTGTACTCCTCTTTAAGTTTTTCAAAAGTTTGAAGCGTGGTTTGAGCTAATGAGTTAGCAGCCATGTAATTCAATCTAGCATTTTCCAATCTGGTCAGTATTTCTCTAAGTCGTCTTTCGTATTCTTTTTCTGTCATTACCCTGTTCCAAGATTTAGCTTTGAATAGCTTTATAGTTATTCGACCAAATCTAGCAAGTTTTGACAGAATCGCTTGTCAGCGTTGGTCTGTGTTTTCTGTAAGACCAAAGCTGACAAAGTATTAATTCTGCTGTCACTACTTAGCACCTAAGCTGCCATTTACCCTTAATATAACTACGGCAACGAACTAGTAGTGTTAAAAACCATGATCCATGATCGGTATGATGTGAATATATTGAGCAGGCTTTTAGAGAGCTCCTGTCAAGGGGTTTACCCACCCACCTCTCGGTGATCATTTTTATTGCGAATGTAAAGTCACCAGGCCGCAGGTAGGCAGGATATGGATTGCAAGAAGTGAAACTGCTTAATCCGTGGGGAAAATTAGGATCGTCTTAGCTTGCATCGCTATGGGTGATAGGTCTTTACTTAACTCATACTCATCGCCTAAAAATCTGGTAGACATTTGAGAGAATGAATTATGGTTAGTTAATGGCATGCCTTGGTCTGCAATCACTACTTGTTCGGCCTCCGCACTGGAAGATGAAGCTTGCAGGGGAATCGATTCTGCCTTTTCAATTTTTTCACTGACATTGGATAGGGAGTTAGTGGGACTCCTTACTGGGGAACTAGTGATATCACTAAAGCTTGACGTTGAATCTAATGGTTCTGATGCATTTTTTTGCTGACTGGTTGCAATTTCACTTTCGGGTGAAAGTGTTAAAAGTTGTGCTTCAGAATATGAAATTGGGATTGTGACTAGCCCAATCCCTAGCATGGCTGCTTTGATTAGCGTATTCATATTAACCTCTTACTTGAATAGACAATAAATTAAGAGCTGCAACTTCTTCAGTAAGCCCCTTAACTCTTAGCAGATTACATAGATTAATAGTTAGTGAATGTAGGACGATTCTTATATATGTGTAGGACAAAAACAAAAAAAGAGCTCTACTGGGGGAGGAGCAGAGCCCTTAAACCTAATGACACTACTGGGGAAGTAACCTCATTAGGAAAAACGACGCTTTGCAATAAACCCAATTAATCCAAGACCGGCAAGCATCATTCCTAAAGATTCTGGCTCTGACAACTCTTTGGGCCTGGTGAAGGTTAAGAGAATATAGTCTGAGAATGATGTAGTTATAGCATTAAAATCCACGCTGTAGTGCTCGGCACCTGACGCCAGATTGGCATCATCATTTACGACGGGGGCAGTATAGAAGCTGAACGAGGAGAAGGAGAGTATTGCGGCTAATACAAATGACTTGCTATCCAGAAGTTTCATTTGATGCTCCTAACTGAAGTTAAATTTAAAGTCCGAAATCTCCTCAGGGACAATATTCACTTTTCTTTTCGTTAGGCTAATCATTAAAATAAATTTAGGGTTTGCTAGCAATAGTCCATTCGGACTAATGAAGGATCATCAGTCTGTAATACTAAAGTGTAAGTTGATTGATAATGCCGAAATTTTAAGAAGTTGGACTTAAATACAACTTATGGATTTTACTGGTGCCCGGGGCCGGAGTCGAACCGGCACACCCTTACGGGCGAGAGATTTTAAGTCTCTTGTGTCTACCAATTTCACCACCCGGGCGGATGGAACTTCTGGAAGTTTTGCGGTGCGTATTCTAACCTTACTGAGGATATTAAGCAAAAGAATCCTCCCCCAACCAACGCCAACATTGGCATCACCCTTCTCAAAAACTGCCAAAATTACTGCAGTTTAGTGCGATCTAATACCTGAAAAATCATCTTTAAAATGACATTTCTGTCAATTTTTCGGCAGGTTAAGCCCAGGGAAATAAAAAGGGGCCTAAGCCCCTTTTTATTTCCCTGATTAAAACCTCCTTACTGCCTGACCAGTTCCACCCGGCGATTGACCAGATTTCCGTTTTTCGGATCATTTTCAGCAATAGGTTTTGAGTAGCCATAACCCCGCACTGACAGTCGACCACTATCAATGCCTTTGCTGACAAGATAATCACTCACCGCTTGGGCACGCCTGTTAGATAAATCCAGGTTGTAATCCTCTTTAGAGCTGTCTCGCTTATCCGTATGGCCACCCACTTCTACCTTCGCCGTACCCCATGCTTTTACCGTAGTAATGGCATTATCCAAAACCGGATAAGATATTTTTTTAATTTTTGCACTATTGGTCTCAAACTGCACATCAGGAACCACTTTTTTAGGCATTTCAGGCTGTACTGGCTTCACAGGGGTCGCTGCCATCTTCTCGCTAATGCCCGAGTTTAATGGCTTGGCTTTTGCGACCAGATCAGCCTTATCAATCTGCAACACCTCAGGTGCGACTGCCTTGCAGACTTTATAATTATCAACATAGTCTGCCTGTGCCATATCGGGCAAATCTGCCCGCGTAACATCCAGCTTGCTCAGTAGCTCCCCCTGGCTGGCGTATGTGCGGGCAAATGCAGTGTATAAATCACGCTCCGTGTTTGTATAGGTACGCCTTGCCTGAAAATACTCATTCTCGGTATCCAGCAAATCCAGCAATGTGCGCTGGCCGATATCAAATTGCTTACGATATGCCTCACGCGCCTTTTCAATCGACAATTGATGCTGGTCTCGGTAGCCCAACTGCTCTTTCAGGCTGCTGACATCATTGTATGCAATCACCAGGCTCTGCCTTGTATCTACGCAGGCTTTATCTCGCAGGTCCTGCGACGTATTGAGCTTCTCAGCAGTCTGACTGATGACCGACCTATCGGTAAAACCGTTGAACAGGTTGAAAGTAGCAGTCAACTCTAACAAATCCGCAGCCACGATACTGTTCTCGCCATTAGAGCTGGTCTGCAGATTTTTCCTGGCCAACAAATCCAGCCTTGGATAGTATTTTGCACGCTTGGATTCCACCTCTTGCTGGGTTGCCACAATGTTTTCTATGGCTGATAAGATGTCAGGGTTTTTCTGGTATGCATACTGCAGTGCTTCTGTTGCTGTAGGGGCTACACCGGCCTTAAAAAACTCAACCTCGGGCAACCCGCTGGGTGGTAACTCGCCGGTTAATCGTTGATAACGGGCTGTCACATTTTGTAGATTGGTGCTCTCAGTAAGCAGGTTCGCTTCAGCCAAAGCCAAGCGGCCACTGGCCTGCTCCAGGTCTACACGACGTGCTACCCCGGCAGTGACGCGCTCTTCTATGCGGTCAAACAACTGCTTGTGCGCTACATAATTATCTTGTGCATACCCTGCCAGCTGACGATATCTCTGCACATCAATATAGGCCTTGACGGTATCCAGCGCAGTATTTTGCATGGCACTTTGCAATTCGTAATAGCGTACACGTGCAGCATGCCCTAAGCGGCTGACTTCGCTTCTGGTTGCAAAGCCATCAAACAGCATCTGGCGCAATACAAGCTGGGTCTGACTGTTAGGAGTTGCCGTGTTATTGATGTTAGGCGTCATTTGCTCCTGGCTTCTGACTGTTGCCACCAGATCGGCCCGTGGATAATAACCACCACGCGCAGCGTTCTGCTCTTGCTCTGCCGCCTTGAAGTTATGATAACGTGCCTGCACCTCAGGGTTGGATGTAACTGTTTTCTCAATAAGCTGCTGTAATGTGAATGGAGTTTCTGCGTTAGCAACACTAGTAAGGGAAAGTGAGGTCAAAAACAGAGCTGCCAGATATATCTTTTTCATAATAGATAGACTTAAGAATTTAAATATTTTGTTATAGTTCTAGGTATTGGGCGTTATTTATACATGAACTGTTTAAGAGCATGCAACTTTAATCAAAAAGCACCTGGAATCTACTACCATAATTAAGCTAACTGCAACTTTCATGCCATCATTTTTTTGAGACTACAGTTATTACTCAACTAGCGCTCTTTTTTAACTATAAAAAAAATATCGTGCTTAAGATTATTTTAAGCGTCGCTATATTTTTCTTGTTACTCCAAATCTCGAATGCAACCGACTTTGCAAAATTAGCCAACCTTGCCAGTCAACGATATGGGGATTCTGCCCGAAACTCCGTTTTAAGATTGCAAACAACTGTCAACGAACTCAAGTCGGCATCCGATCTAGAGAAAATAAAACGCATCAATGAATTCTTCAATTCCGAGATTAAGTACTTTGATGATGATATTAATATCTGGGGCGAATCCGACTATTGGGCAACACCATTAGAATCCCTGGGTAAAGAACGCGGCGACTGTGAAGACTTCAGCATCGCCAAATACATATTCCTCAGGTCACTGGACATCCCCAACGAGCGCCTCAAACTGACCTATGTACGTGCGCAGATTGGTGGGCCGCATAGCAAAATTTTCGTCGCACACATGGTGTTGAGTTACTACGCAACGCCTATGGCCGAGCCGCTTATTCTTGATAATCTTATTTCCGATATACGCCCTGCCTCACGCCGCGCAGACCTCATTCCAATTTTCAGCTTTAACAGTGAAGGCCTTTGGACTGGCGCTGCAAATACCCCCAGGGGCGAATCTTTAAACAATCTTTCGCGCTGGCGCAATGTACTGGCTCGAATTCAGGCTGATGGTATAGAGTAAACATGATAAGGAATCACTATGTCTCTCATTAAAGAATTATGGATGGCAATCATCATCGCGATGGCATTGGCCTTTGGGGCCAGCATCGTGGTCAATACGGTCTCCAGCAAACACTATCTGGAAAAGCAACTACAGATGAAGAATATCGACAACGCCGTGTCATTGGCACTATCGATATCGCAAATGGAAAAAGACCCCGTTGTCATCAACCTGATGCTTTCAGCCCAGTTCGACAATGGGCATTACCAGCACATCAGGCTTACCGATCCTAATGGCAAGCTGATGGTTGAGAGAAAAAATACCAATCAATCGCCTGATGTCCCCATCTGGTTCAGCAAGCTTATTCATATTAGCGCGCCGCCAGGCATTGCGCAGATTCAGAATGGCTGGTCGCAATATGGCACGCTATCGCTTGAAAGTACCACAGAGTTCGCTTATCAGGATTTATGGAATGGCACATTAATGACCCTGCTCTGGAGCGCCATTATCGCCACCATCACCGGCCTGATCGGCACGGTTATATTAAAACGTATCCTACGACCACTAACAGAGATGGTTGACATGGCTGAGGCCATTGGCGACCAGAACTTCATCACTATTCGGGAGCCAAAAACCATTGAATTTAAAACTTTGGCTAAGGCAATGAATCGCCTTTCCAACCGCATCAAGGAAATGTTGAAAGACCAATCGCAGCTATTGGAAGAGCTCAGGCTGGAGGCCAATTATGATCCTATCAGTGGGCTGATGAATAGAAAGTACTTTATCAGCCGAGTTGCCGCGCATGTTTCCAACGAAGAAAGCTTTAACGAAGGTGTACTGGTTGTCTCCCACATTTCCAACCTGGCTGAGATCAATGAAAAACTGGGTGGCGTAGAAACTGACGCGTTATTACAGAAAATGGGCAATGCATTACAAGCCATGTGCCACCAATGCCACTCCCTCATCGCAGGGCGACTAACCGGTGCTGATTTTGCTATTTTCTCCAACCAGTCCGTAGATCAACACGCCTTGGCGACACAGATCAAGAACGTGCAATTAAAAGCTGTCGGCGACTTGCAGGAGACTTTTCCTAACTTTAATTTATCCACAGTATCCAGCAAAGTCAGCAAATCCGATCAGCTGGAGGGGCTGAAGAAACTGATCTCCGCCATTAAAGAGACAACCGGTCCGAATGAAGCTGACATCATGGACTTGATCAACCGCAACTACAACACCACTTACGAAGACAGCAATGAAGCCGAGTGGCGCAACATGCTGACAGCTTCTCTTGATGCGCAGCGCTTGAAACTCGCCGTATACCCAGTCGTTTCTACCGCTGGCCAAATGATCCACCAGGAAAGCCCAGTACGCCTGCAACTGGAGCAAGATGGTGCCTGGATATCTGCTGCAGAATTTATTTCGTGGGCGATCAAACTGGATCTGATCACACGCATTGATGACATGGTGGTCGAATTTGCAATTAAATCCCTGGCCTCTGGCAGCCAGCCGATCGGACTTAATGTCTCCACAGGTGCTATGTGCAATCCAAGTTACCTGGACAAACTGACGACCCTGCTCACCGCCCATGCTGATAATGCTCAGAATTTATGGCTGGAAGTCCCTGAAGATGGGGTGTTTAACAACCTGAATGAGTTCAGGCACTTCTGCAAAGTACTCAAGCCCCTGGGTTGTAAACTTGGGGTTGAGCATGTGGGGGCACAGATATCGAGGTTAAGTGAGCTGCACGATCTGGGGTTGGATTACATCAAGATTGATGCATCACTGATTCGTGGCGTAGATAGCAATACCGGCAACCAGGCGTTCTTGAAAGGCTTATGCCTGATTGCCCATTCAATCGGGTTAATGACAATAGCAGAAGGGGTTCATACCGACAGCGAACTAGCTGCACTGCCTGCCTTAGGTATTGATGGGATGACCGGACCAGCTATTAAACTAGGGTAAAGCCCCAACCTGGGTTTTAGAAAAGGCTGGTTTCATCATCAATCAAGTTTAGCTGCTTACTCTTCATACGCAAGGTCTGTCTCTCAATGAGGCGCTTCTGGGCTGGATCAGGGAAGTCAGTAAACCTGATCAAGTCACGATCTATCAGTAACGAGATCAGGTCTTCCAGCACACGCGCAAGCTGGATATCACTCTCACGGAATGGGTTCTGCTCGGCAATTGCGGACTCCAGGAAACCAAGATACTCCGTGGAGTCACCCGCCACAGCCACCCACCCCTCACCAGGCGTTTCGTTCTGGCTGACAGCAATGATGCCCCCATCCTGACCTTTTAAAACATATGGCATAGGTTATCTTTCAACTAAAATCTCACAATTAAAATTTACCCAACGCGTATTAATCGACCACCAGGCTGCCATTTGCCAATAAGCGTTGCAGCAGATCAGTTTCATTGCCGGCAGCAGCGCCTGCAGCGGTATACAAGTTAACATTCGTCAATACAATACGCTGATCTTCAGCAGCTGAATTGTATGTGCCACCCGTAAAGCCGCCAGTCGAACTGATTCGAATTTCGGTGTTAGCACCGTTAACACTGATATCCAGGTAATTGAGCAAGTTACCAATGTTTGGGGTACCGCCTGTCACTATTTCCGTTGAGGCTTCGCCAACCAGCAAGTCTCGCAGATCAAGTGCATCGGTTCTAGCTACAGTGCCTGTAGCATTTCCAGTGTAGACAAAGTCGGTAATAGTATCTATTGCCGGAGTGCCAGCGGCCCCTTTATCAGCAAGATTCCATTCAAAGATGTCATTGCCCAGGCCACCCGATAAGAGATCGTTGCCCAAGCCGCCAAGCAGGCGGTCATCGCCTCCTAAGCCACTCAGCGAGTTATCGCCATCATTACCAGTCATGCGGTTAGCTGCGGAGTTACCGATACCATTCACATTGCCAGTACCGTTGATCAACAGGTTTTCAAAGTTAGTCGCCAGTGTATAGGTGCCTGGATTGTAGGTTGACTCTATTTCAATAGTATCAGTCCCCTCACTTGCCGCCTCAACTATTACATCGCTAGCACTGTCTACTCTGTAAATATCGTCACCCAAGCCACCAGTCATACTGTCGTTGCCTGTACCGCCAACTAGAATATCGTTGCCTTCACCACCGTTAAGCGTGTCATTACCTGCACCGCCATCCAGGAAGTCGGCAGCACCAAAACCATTCAATATATCGTTACCACCAAAACCTTGAATGTAATCACGACCCGCATTACCGGTCAGTGTATTGGTGTTGTCATCACCATCCAGCACAGAGCCTGTCCGCAGCTCATACTGTTGGTTGACACTGGTCTCAACAATATCCTGAATGCGAGTATCCGTTAATGTCGGTGCATTGGTAGTGGAGAAGAATGCCACGCTATCTAATGAGAACGGCACCCATGTTCCACTGCTGGATAACTTGAACTCAAACTGCAAGTTCGCATTACCGCCCTGCTCCCAGTACAACAACTCAATCGAAGTGAGGCCAGAGATTAAATCGCTGACTTCCACGTTATTGTATGTACGGACTGTGGGAGGCTGATTACCATCAAATTCAAGCAGGGTTTCACCGCCCACTTTCAGCCTGAAGCCATCATCCGCTGTTACCCTAAAGTCATAGTTTCCACGCTCCAGATACACGAAGCCTGTCATACGAATAATTGCATCGGTGGTTCTACCCAAGCCGGTTTGAGTACCGACAGCTGCACCAGTCGGTGTACCTGTTTGAACTATTGCGGTTGATGAATCCTGATCCAGGAAGTTACCTAAGGCTCGCGTTGAGCTATTAGTAACGTTATCCTGGGCTAGCAGGCTGCTGCCAGCCGCCTGGGCTTCATTGCCCCCCAGGTTTCCAGATACCACTGGCGTAGTGCCATAATTCAGAGTGCGTACGGTAAATTTAACATCAGCGGCATCTGCCGCACCCGCAGTTGCGGTACCTACGATATTGCCTGGGCCACCCATTGCTGCATTGCGGCCGTTAATAATAGCTTCGACATCTTCTACAGATTCCAGGTTAGCACTGGTCCCTAATGTCGTTGCGCTGCGGTCATCAGCATGTACGCGGTTGCCAGCAATTACGGTATCGTTATAACCATAGTACTCGCCGGTTAAGCCGTCCGTCACAATACCTACTGGTTGCGGGGTGATCGCGTCAAGGTCAAGCGTACCCGTCACAGTGACCGTAATAGTAGCAGTGTCATAGCCACCATTGCCGTCGGTAATTTTGTAAGTAAACACATCATTCGCATTCTGACCATTAATCAAGTTCTGGGTTTGAATGCGTGAGTTATCTAATGTATAGGTATAACTACCATCAGCTGCAATTTGCAAGGTACCGTATATACCGCTCACTGTCAGTGGAGAGCCCAATGGCACGGCACCCACTACTGCACCAGTACCGGCAATTGCACCGGTAATCGCCAAGGTGTCATTGTTAGGATCCACATCGGCAAAGTTACCCGCACCCCCAAAAATTGCATGACCTGACAATGTAGTAGTTGCGCTATCTTCCTGCAGGCTGGTTGTTGGCGCGTCGTTAATCGCATCAGGGGCGTTATTAACATCCGTAATCGTACCGGTACCCGCAGCTGAGGTGTTTGTAGTCACACCACCAGTACGCGTTGCAGTGAGTGTAAATGTTTCACTTACCTCAGTTAAAAAGTCCGGAGTGATCGGGGTGCGTACCAGTACGTAAGTTGAATTGGCGGGAATAGTCGCAGTAGTGGCATTGACCCAGGTTGCCCCATTATCCGTAGACACTTGCAAGTTAGTCGCGCCCGCAGCGCCATAATCAGTGCCGCCGCCAGTCGCAGTGCCATTGGTAAGTGCAAGGCTGAATACGGTAGCGACAGTGGAAGCATTGCTTAGCGAAACCACAAAGTTAGCAAAGCCTGAGGCTTGGTCAGATACCGTGACATTAGAAACGCTGAAGGTCGGCGCATCGTTATCTGTACCGCCTGCCCCCGTGCCGTTATCAATAATAGTACCAACCCCAAAACTATCAGCAATGGTGGCATTGGTAGGGTTATTCAGGTTCACCCTAAAGGTTTCTGCGCCCTCATACACCGGTGCCGAAGTATCGTTGATAATGCTTACGGTAATGGTCTGGGTGGTCACTCCTGGCGCAAAAGTTACTGTGCCGGAAGCTGCAGAGAAATCGCTACCAATCACAGCAGTTACTGAACTAGTGCCGTAATCAACGGTAACAGCTTGACCACTGGCTGTCGATAAAGACACAGTAAACGTGGCCGTACCTGCGGCTTCATTCACCGTCACATCATTGATGCTGATGGTAGGTGCATTATCATTATCGGTAATTGTAGCGCTAGTTATTGCGCCTCCAATATTCACAATGACTGTTTCAACAGGCTCATCAAGGGTATCGTTGATGGTTGGATAAGTGACTGAAAAGCGGGTCACATTCCCAGTAATCGTGAGTAGGCCGCCTGCAAGTGTTACCGACCCAGAACCTCCTGTCACAGCGAACACAGGCGCACCTATGTCAGTGGCGGAGGCAGTTCCATATACAGAATACGAGTAGCTTGCAGTTGCGCCAGTCGCAATGTTGTATTCCATGACGATATTTCCACCCTCAGTGGCATCAGTATCGCCTCTTCTTTCAATATCTCTTGAGTCCTCGATGATAGTAGCAGTGCCCACATCCGAAACATTCGCTGTAGTTCCAGCGGTAGTAGTGGCTGTGAGGGTAAATGTTTCACTGGCAGCCTCTGTAGTACTATTCTCACGAATCAAGACACGCACCAGTGCATCAGTATCGCCAGCCACAAAAGTGATTGACGTCCCATTAGCCCATGTCACACCATTGTCATAAGACACCTCGATATCATCATTCTGATAATCAATGGTATTACCAGTACCGCTACCGCCAATGGCTGTCACATTTGCCAAAGCTAGTGAAGTTGTAACTGCCGTGCTACTTGCCGCAGATAAATTTACTGCAAAAACTGCATAATTAGTTCCATTCCCTTCATTCACTGACACATCACTTACCGTGAGTGTAGGCGAAGCATCATTATCAGTGATGGTACCAACACCAGTTACACCACCTACCGTGAGGTTATAGCTCTCACTTGCGCCCTCATCAATGGTGTCATTCGTGGTCGGTACCGTCACAGTGAAGCTGGTCACGCCTGCCGGCACTGTCAGTACACCTCCACTTAAAGTGACCCCGTTACTGAAGGTGGGTGGCGTGGTGTAGTCGGTACCGCCGCCAGTCGCTGTGCCGCCACCTAATGTGTAGCTAAAGGTAGTCACTACACTCGATGGATTACTCAAGGTAACCGTGTGAACTAATGACGTGCCTTCTATTTGGCTCGCAGCGGTCACCGAGCTAATTGTTGGCACATTGTCGTTATCGACTATCGTGCCCACACCGAACCCATCAGAAATAGTGGCATTAGTGGGGGTCACCAGATTCACAAAGAATGTTTCATTTGGCTCATCAGTGGTGTCGTTGGTAATTGGCACCGTGATAGTCTGTGTCAATGTGCCTGGAGTAAAGGTTAGCGTACCTGCGGTGCTGCTGTAATCGCTTCCTGCAGCGGCAATACCATCAGCGGTGTTGTAGCCAACCGTCACGGTCTGCCCACTCGCGGCACTTAATGTCACCGTGAAGGTGGCTGTGCCTGCAGACTCATTCACAGTGACATCACTCACCGTCAGGCTAGGTGTAGGGTCGTTATCCGTAATAGTTGTAGTCACGCTGTTATTCGTGCCGCTCACTAACAAAGTTTCAAACCCCCCACCGCTCGCTGAAGCAATAGAAACCGTGAAGTTCTCCAAAGCCTCATCCAATACATCATCAAGCGTAGCAATATTGAAATTCGCACTGCTCTGCCCTGCCAGGATAATTACCGTAGCGACGCCGGTGTAGTCCGATCCATTAGCGGCTGTACCTGTGTAAGTGAGGTTTACCGTTACATTACTTTGTGCCGGGTTAGTTAAATTCAGGGTGTAGCTTCCGGAGGCCCCTTCAGTAACATTTGCACTACCAGTAATGCTGACAGTGCTGGCGTCGCTGTCTTCAGTCACGGTAGTGCTCACGGTGCTGGTGGTGGTCAGCGCTTCGAAGTTGCCGCCGCTGGTGCCGGTGATGCTTTTAACCACACTGGTGGTGCCCTGGGCGTATACGT
>Ga0208125_100202_pt1 | contig 52046 bp, 58 predicted proteins | sample LakWasM128_HOW14_2_FD_183938 | JGI IMG/M metagenome (GOLD analysis project Ga0208125, IMG submission 183938) | Freshwater sediment methanotrophic microbial communities from Lake Washington under simulated oxygen tension - Sediment Metagenome... | ecosystem: Environmental > Aquatic > Freshwater >...
GCCTACTACAACACCCAGAGCCAATTTGATTTTGCTCATCTCCATTTTTCAATCTCCATAGTTGTTACTACTAAGGGTTACTCAAAAGCAAAAAAATCAAAAAAATCTGCCTCTCTCATTTGTAAACATCTGAGATCTTGCAATCATTCTGAAACTTTACTTTTCGCTTCACTCTTGTGAGCGCGAAGTTATGTTAGTTCAGTCGCACACGATTTGCAATAGTCTATTTACAATTTATTTACAATTTAACCAAATATTTTTACATCCTTCTTGTATCTTCTCATTTCCGCTATCATAGCAATAGCATGCCGTTTGTAAATATTCATTATAATCAATATGAAAGCACAATCCGTTCAGATGTTATCCGACACTTACAATTTGTTTCCGGAAATCGAGCCTTTTCAATCCGGATGGTTTGAAGCTTCCAAATTGCATCACATTTATTATGAGCAATCCGGCAACCCTGATGGACAGCCGGTTGTATTCTTGCATGGCGGCCCAGGTAGCGGCTGCAACCCTACACAGCGACGTTTTTTTGACCCCCTGCATTATCGGATTATTTTACTTGATCAACGTGGATGCGGCCGCAGCAAGCCATTGGGCTGTGTTGAAGAAAATACTACGGAGCACCTTGTAAACGACATCGAAAGCCTGAGAGCACTGCTGAACATTGAGCGTTGGCTGGTTTTTGGCGGCTCATGGGGAAGCACCCTAGGTATTTCCTATGCTCTGGCACATCCCAACAGAGTGACAGGTCTTGTCCTTAGAGGCATATTTTTAAGCCGCAGTAGTGAGCTTGAGTGGTTCCTTAATGATGTAAGGCATTTCTATCCGGAAGCATGGGATAAGTTACTGGCATTTATTCCAGCAGATGAGCATCGCAATATATTAGATGCTTATGCAAAGCGTATATTTTCAGCCCAGGCTGCTATAAGTGTACCGGCAGCAATCCATTGGAATGGGTATGAAAATAGCATTATGACGTTACGCCCAGGTAGCGGCAGCGGGTCACCCGTGCCCGACGACATCCAAGTTGCCAGGGCACGAGTTCAGCTACATTACATCAGGCATGCATGCTTTGTCGGCAATCGCGATATATTGCTGGAAACAACAAAGCTGGCGCATATCCCCACAATAATCGTGCAAGGGCGCTACGATATGGTCTGCCCTCCTAAAACAGCCTGGGAGCTCAAAAAAGCCATGCCGCACGCAGAGTTTCAAATGGTGGCGGATGCCGGGCACTCCGCCATGGAGCCGGGTACAACCTCAGCCCTCATTGCTGCCACGGAACAATTCAAAACACTTGCTATCAAATAATCAGCTCAGCAACATAAGCCTCTACTGTGAAAAGTAAATTGCGCCAAATCGGTAGCCTCGGCAATTACCCGGCCATCAGCAAGTCGCGCGCAGCCTACGCCAAGCACCATTACAGCACCCCTTTATTTGTGATGCGCGAAACACTCAGCGCATTCCGCTTGCACAATGGCTTCAGCCTATCGGCGTCATTGTCTTTTTATGCCATGTTCGCGCTGATCCCGATGGCCTTGCTCATATTCTTCATGCTGAGCCACCTGGTAACCTCTTCCGACTATGCCATAGTTAAGCTGGCTATCCTTGTCAGCAATCTTGTGCCTAAGTTCAGCCAGCGCATTATGGTAGAGGTTTATACCTTTTCCAGACATCAAGCAGTTTGGGGTGCATTTGGCCTGTTCGCGCTGCTGTGGATAGTAACGCCATTGGCTGGAGCTTTACGTTCAGCCTTTTACACTATCTCGGCCATGATTGAGGCACCGTCTTTTATCCGGCGAAAAATCAAGGATGTGTTTGCTGTCCTTGGCATATTATTAATGTTTTTTATGTTCACCTTTTTCGGGTTGATGTTGGAAAAAGTGCTTATGTTCTTGAATCCAGCCACCGCCAATTCCGACCTGATCAATCTTGGAAGCTCAATACTCATCAGTACCCTACTGATTGCTTTGTTTTACCGTATCTTTTTTCCTGCACGCGTGGCTATTCAGCACATACTGATTGGTTCGTTTGTTACCGCGGCCCTATGGGTAGCCATGCGACCCTTGTTTGGCCTGTTTCTGTCATTGAACCAGTCTTACGGCACAATATTCGGCGGCATGAAAAATATGTTCATTTCCATCGGATGGCTTTATTACACCTTTGCAGTTTTCTTGCTAGGGACTGAGCTGATCTCCACCCTACGCAAAAAGGACGTGCTGCTGCTGCGGGGCTTGTTTGGCGACATGCCTAAAGACAAAACCAATTACCTCAGTGAACTAATGAGCCGCTATGGCAAAAAGTTCCGGCAAGGCGACTATGTGTTTCACAAGGGGGAGGAAGGGCACGACCTTTTTTACATAGTATCTGGGCGTATCAAGCTGGCGTATGAAGGCCAGGTCTTCATGGAGCTTGCTGCGGGAGACTATTTTGGCGAAATGGCGATACTGACAGAGACCGCCAGAATTGCCGATGCAATGGTAGTGTCTACAGAGGCAGAAATTGTGGTGATTGGTGCAGACCACATCCAGACTCTCTTACTGGGAGAGCCAAAAGTGGCCATGAATTTCCTTAAACAACTGGCCTCTCAGTTACAGAACGCTCATCAAATTGCAAAAAATTGAGCTATTATTTTATTAATGCATACTTGAACAAAGCTCATTAAAACAAAAAAAGAGGCTAAATCATGGCAAAACAATTTCAACAAGCTAAACAACCCAGCCAGCATGAGATTCAACCTTTACTACACCTGCTGAATACTGGGCAGCTCGGCCTTGCTGAAACCAAGGCTAAAGCTCTGCTCACAAACTACCCCCATGTATTTATTCTGCACAACATCTTGGGGATAGCCCTTGATGGCCAAAGAAAATTTGCTGAAGCTGCTATCAGCTATCGTAAAGCACTTACCTTACAACCTAACATGCCAGATTTGCATTTTAATCTAGGCATCGCCCTCGCCAATCTGGGAAGGTTTGAGGAAGCGGCAGCCAGCTACCGTCAAGCAATCAAGCTGCAACCCCGCTTTTTTGAAGCCCTGGGTAACTTAGGTACTGTGCTACAGAAACAAGGCAAGCTGGAAGAGGCTATTGCCAGCTACCGCAAGGCAATATCGATAAATCCCGACGCTTTGGGACATTTCAACCTTGCGACGGCATTACGCGACCAAGGCAAGCTGGATGAGGCAGTAGAGAACTACCATAAAGCCCTTACCATCAATCCCAGCTATGCAGAAGCTTATAACAATCTGGGCGAAACATTGCGTGATCAGGGCAAGATGGATGAGGCTATCGTCAACTACCAACACGCACTTAGTATCAATCCAGACAATCCTGAAGCCAATTACAATATGGCTGAGTTTCTCTATCTGGCAAGCAAATATGATGAGGCGATCCCCTACTTTGAGAGATCGAAACTAGATGACTGGCAAGAGCGTAGCCTGTATTGCCTGTACAAGGCTCAGAGATTTGAAGACTTCAAGGCCAGACGTGGCGCACTGATCAGCAACACCAGCCATACCTCCCCATTCCTTGCGACTTTATCAACTCACTACTCTATCAATTTTGGCGTTGAAGATCCGTATAACTTTTGCAAAAACGCCATGGATTTCGTCTACCAAAACAGCATTGCACCGCTTGCGACTGAAAATAGCGCATTGCTGAGGGATTTGCTAAGAGATATCAATAATGCTGAAATTGCTGAACGCAAGCAAGCCCGATTGCATTTCGGCATACAGTCTGCCGGCAACCTATTCAAGCGCCCGGAGACTTCGTTCAGAACACTGGCAGAGTTGATCAAAAAAGAATTTGTAAATTACAGAGAACGCTTTGCAGGTGCAGATTGCGAATTAATCAAATCATTCCCCACGGAGCTGGATTTTACCAGCTCCTGGTACGTCAAAATGCGCCAAGGGGGGCACCTGACATCGCATATACATGAGATAGGCTGGATCAGTGGTGCGGTTTACCTCGCCATGCCACAAAACAAGATCAATCAGGATGAAGGGCGTTTTGAATTCGGCACCCATGGCGATGACTACCCGCAGAAACACAGCGATTTTCCCGTTAGCAATGTGGCGCCAAATGTGGGTGATATCGTGCTGTTTCCATCCTCCTTATTTCATAGAACGATCCCCTTCACCTCTGACGAGGAAAGAATTTGCATTGCGTTTGATCTAAAGCCAGCAGGGCCTGCGCAATCGAAAGCCGCATCCTATTAACTGCGTTCCTCGGCCATTAAAGCAATTACTGCGCACTGACATCACCACTTTCACTTCTGTGGTAATTTTTCATGTCTTCAGGCTTTACCGTATTATTTTTAAAACCTATCCGCGGCTTCTTGAGCTTATTTTTAGGTGTCGATGATGGAGCCTGCTTTTCCTGCCCCAAACTCGGCTTAACTTCGGCGTCATCAACCTTCATCACCGCACCTGAAGATTGGCCTTGCTCTCCCTTATTCGCATTGGCCGCATCATCAGCCAATGCATACCCACCAGATATCAATAAACAAACACTAACAACCATACCGAACAATTTATTCACTTGGACGCCTTTTGTATTAACTAAATTAAAACTCCTCTTAAACTTTTTTGCCGCCTGGACCAGCCAGATACCAAACAATTAACCCTAACACAGGGAAAATCAACACTCCCAGAATCCAAAGGATTTTGGCACCCACTTCTGCAGAGCTTTGCGCAATCTTGATAATCGCAAAAATATCTGCAACCAGAATCAATAATCCTAAAATCCCTGTGTTATTCATCGTATTTATCCTTAGGTTATATATAAATCTTATGCTTAAAAACTTGCCGAATTAACGCCATGCTTAATTACTGTGTTTACACAGGCTACTTAGCTGGAAGACTTACGCTTCGTATCCAGGCAATCACTTTAAGCACCTCATCTGGTGACATGCCATTTTTAGGGTCCGCTGGGTCCATCAACCCCTTGCCTTTTGCCCCCATACCCGCATTGGTTCCATGCCAAATTGTCTCAAACATACCCTTGTCGTTTGCACTCTTGGCATATTTGAAATTTGGCCCGATCAGTCCAGAAGCCGTTTGGCCCTGGGCATTACCGCCGTGACACTGGGTACATGAGTAAAGCTGATATATTTTTTTACCACTGGCAATACCGGCTTGATCACCGATGTAGGGATTTTTACCTGTCGCCAGAAACTGCTTGGCTTGTGGGGTATCAAAAAGCTCGGGATTAATCTTGAGCGGCTTACTTTCCTGGGTATCCACGAACTCAACCTGTGCAGCATAAGCCGCACAGGTTAAAACGTACAAAATCGTTGCAAAGAATATCTTTAGCATTTTGTATCTCCTTGTCACTTCTATACCAATAACGAGGAGTTAGATTAAAATCAGTCAACATTGGACTCTATCAGTAACTGTCCCAAATTTTTGTAAGACGCGGCTGACGCAACCCGTGGCGAAAAACCGGTCACTCGGATATCAAAAATTGATTGTTATCTGTTTTGATATAGAAATTCCCCTGTGGGTCTATTTTGAGAGCACGTATCCGATAGCCTGTCAGAACGGGCTCTGCATAAATAAGATTCTGTTTTTCTTTCTTGATGCGATAAAGCGTGGCGGACGCCATGCCAGCCATGAAGTAATCATTATCCCAATAGTCGTTCTTGCCGGTATCCGCATACTTGGCGATTGCACCAACGCCTATGGATGGCACAAATGTCATGGCTGGCCGTTCATAACCTTCATGGTTGTTGAATTTGTTGCCGTAATAGTTACCCATGCCATCCCGCTCATAAATCGTGCCATAGCTGACGACGGGCCATCCGTAGTTCTTACCGCGCTTGATCAGGTTGATTTCATCTCCACCTCTGGGGCCATGATCTGATACCCATAGCTCACTAGCTACCCTGTCGAAATACATGCCGCCAGATGGTGAACGTAACCCTGTCGCATAAACTTCGGCATTGAGTTTTTGCAGGTCTATCTTGATGACCTTGCCTACCGAAGTCGTCATATCCTGCACCCGCTCAGGCTTTGAGAAGTCACCTATACTCAGAAACAGGGTATTGTCATTCTCCCCCAACACCAGCTTGCCGCCCACCTGGTGACCCAGGAACGGCTCTTTGATTGCCGGCCGGCTGAGATATATCTCACGTTTGAATATCACCTCGGCATTGGCAACATCCACCTCGAACTCAGAAACTGCAAGCCTGGCTCCATTCTGCTGGTCATCCCAGGTGGTGTAGGCGACAAACAGGGAGTTTTTAAGTAATAGTGAATCTTTGACGCCCGACAGATTCTTGCAATACACCACTTTCTTGGTATCGCTTTCATTGCTCGAGCTTTCGCCACCAGGGATGTATTTGGTCAGGCTTTTGCCAGGCTGCACCAGCTTCAGGTCACCATCCAGGCGCGTGAAATAAACCTCCCCACATTTATCTATGAACAGAAACTGATTGTTGCCAAGATTTTCGAAAGGGCCACTAGGATAAGTATCCTCGAAAGGTAGCGTGTACTTTTTCAGGGCCTGAGTGCCGAACACTGAGGTAATGGTAATGGCATCATCCACTTTGTCTGTGGATGCGTTAGTAACCAGAAGAGATGGTACAAAGGGCGGCGTGACTGGGTTATTGTCGCTTGCGGTTTCTGCAGAGTGAGATATAGGAATGACCATTCCGCAAAGACATAGCAGAATGCAAAGCCCTAGCGCTCTATTTAGATTTTTGATATTCAATGCTGTGTATATTCCCTGATCAACTTTAAATAGATGGGGTAAAGTAAAAAGAGTTCAGCCGCGTCAACAGATGACGCAAAGCATGGGGGTTGTCAGATCAATTGCTTAACTTTAAGTCTGCCAACCCTTTTTTCAGCAAGTCCTGCATTAACTGCAAGAGCTCCTGCTTGGTGATAGCCTCGTTCTCTGAGGTCAGAACGGGCGCGTCACTGTCGAGCCAATCCCTATCTGCACGCTTGCTGCTGTCATATTGTTGAATACTGGCGATCTCCTTGCCACTTTTCGCATCGATCAGCTGAACCGTCATCGTCAGAAAGTTCAGTGCATTCCTGTCACGCAAAAATGAACGCTGATAGATGCCATAGCCGGAGAACAGCTGATTTGTACCAAAAAACACATCGCCATACTCTGCCGGGCTGATCATCAACACCAAATCCGCACCAGACTCAGCTGCCAATGCTTGCACACCCTCACTTTGATATTGGTATTTACGATTACCAGTCCAGAAGTTCTGCTCCAGGCTACCAAATTTCTGCCTGTATCCATCCACCTTGGCTTTTACCGGGGTAAATTTATTACCTGCCTCAATAAGCAAGGTGGCTTGGTCTTCTACATATTGGTCAACCGCCCAGGACTGCACATCCATATTCCGCTTTTCGTTACTGAACGCCGTCGTGCCAAGATGCTGAATGCTCATCTGATTGCCAAGCAAACTTACCACGGCAACTTTACTGCCGTTTGGGGCTTGCGTAGCTTTGTCAGCCCCGACTATAGCGCAGCCCGGCGTCAGGCCTACAATCATCAGGATTAATGCAAAAAGGCTCAGTCGACGCATGGCACAACCTTTGTTTATTATTTTCAGGCCACGAGTATAACCAAATTAATTAGTAGCTTCACGGTGATAACGAGTAATCAGTTCAACTTCATTTTTAGAGCCTAATAGTACGGGCACACGCTGATGCAGCTTGGCTGGTTGCAGCTCCATAATGCGCTCATACCCTGTTGTAGACAGGCCACCAGCCTGCTCCACAATGAAACTCATTGGGTTAGCCTCATACATCAACCGTAGCTTGCCGCCCTGCTGTTTGATTTTACTGTCTATGGGGTACATGAAAATACCGCCACGTATGAGTATGCGGTGTACTTCCGCCACCATGGAGGCCACCCAGCGCATGTTGAAGGCTTTGCCACGTGGCCCTTCGGCGCCCTGCAGACATTCTTCAATATAGCGCTGTACCGGAGCTTCCCACAGCTTCTGATTCGACATATTGATGGCGAATTCACTGGTATTCGCTGGAACCTGCATGTTGGCATGCGTTAGCAAGAAATCACCAATCTCGTTATCCAGCGTAAAGCCATTGACGCCATGACCGATGGTAATCACCAGCATGGTAGATGATCCATACAAGGCATAACCGGCACAGACCTGCTGCGTGCCCGGCTGTAGAAAATCCTCTACTTTTGGGTTAATCGCCCCTTCAGGACAACCCAGGACAGAAAAGATGGTGCCCACGGAAATATTGACATTGACGTTTGAAGACCCGTCCAGCGGGTCGAACAGCAACAGGTATTTTCCGTGCTGCCGATACTCTGCGGGAATTGTATAAGGCTCTTCCATCTCCTCAGAAGCCATGCCGGAAAAATAGCCGGCTGACTGATTGGCCTGCAGGAAAATATCGTTGGTGATGACATCGAGATGCTTCTGCGTTTCACCCTGCACATTCTCGGTTTCCAGGCTACCCATAGTGCCAGCCAGTGCACCTTTACAAACAGCGCTGGAAATATGTTTGCAGGCGCTGGCAATATCATTGAGCAGCAGTATGAATTCGCAATCGGCGTTATTATTTTTGCGTTGTTCTTCTTGCAGAAACTGGGTAAACGTACAGTTACTCATAAACATGGCCTCTTAATGATATTGGTTGTGCTGCAAACTACACGGGGATATCAATCTATAGCATTCACGGCAGCATCATGGCTAGCGCCAATAAAATCTGGCTTAGTGTCATTAGATATAAACGTAAAGCGCACTAGCAGTAGTTAGTGTAATGGATTTTATGCACTTGCATTAGCGCATAACCAATGAAATAAAATCGACTATTTCACCATCAATAGTGATGATGCATAACGGCCAGCGGCAACCATGACTATGTATATCATTACATAAGCGATATGTAAAAACTATTGATATAATTTAAACAATTAATTTAACAAATCAAAGATACTTGTTTAATATGCATTCGTGCTTCAGCAATATCACTAGCAAATAAATTTTTAATTCACTAGAAAAGGATGTAGAAAATGGTATCAACTGTTCCTAATGTCGTATTTAAAACCCGCGTTCGTGACGAAAGCATTGGCGGCCAAAACCCATTCCGCTGGCAGGATGTCACTACTGCAGATATCTTCAAGGGCAAGAAAGTCGTCATTGTGGCGCTGCCAGGTGCATTTACCCCAACCTGCTCCAGCACGCACTTACCAGGCTTCGATGCCAAGTATCAGGAGTTTATTGATCAGGGCATTGATGAAGTTTACTGCCTGAGCGTGAATGATGCGTTCACCATGTTCCAGTGGAGTAAAAATCTTGGCGTGAAGAACGTAAAGATGTTGCCAGATGGTAACGGTGACTTTACCCGCGGCATGGGCATGCTGGTTAAGAAAGAAAACCTTGGCTTTGGTGATCGCTCATGGCGCTACTCCATGCTGGTCGATGACCAGAAAATCGTTAAGATTTTCGAAGAGCCAGGCAAGGCTGACAATCACCCGGAAGATCCATTTGTCGCGAGTGATGTCGACACTATCCTGAACTTTATTAAACAGAAATAAGTATTGGCTTTGAACCATGGACGATGCAGCCTATGCATCGTCCATGGCTAAGCTCACATCAATATCCACTCTTAATGAAACGAGAACTTCAATTGACTACATACGACTATGATTTATTTGTAATTGGCGCTGGTTCAGGTGGCGTGCGCGCCGCACGGATGGCTGCCGGTCATGGTGTGCGTGTAGCCATTGCAGAAGACCGTTACTTCGGTGGCACTTGCGTCAACGTAGGCTGTGTCCCCAAAAAACTGTATGTCTATGCCTCCCAGTTCAGCGAAAGCTTTGCAGGTTCAGTCGGTTTCGGTTGGAACCCCGGCAAACCAGATTTCAACTGGTCCATTCTGGTTGCTAATAAGGACAAAGAAATAAATCGGTTACAAGGTGTCTATGACCGCTTGTTGCAAGATAGCGGCGTGACTGTTATCAATGGACGTGCACGCTTGCTGGATGAGCATACCGTGATAGTCGGCGACACCAAATACACTGCAGAACGTATCCTCGTAGCTACCGGAGGCTGGCCTTATGTGCCGGAGGTAGTAGGTAAAGAGCACATCATCACTTCCAATGAGATTTTCAATCTCCCCGCTTTGCCCAAACGCATATTGATTGTGGGTGGCGGTTATATTGCCGTGGAGTTTGCAGGCATATTGCATGGCTTGGGTGTAGACGTCAGCATATTCGAGCGTGGGCAAAAAGTGTTGCGTGGTTTTGATGAAGACATTCGTGACTTCCTGATCCAGGAAATGACAAACAAAGGCATTGAATTCCATTTTAATACCAGCGTTGACCGCATTAATCAACACGACAATGGCTTTACAGTGCATACGACGGATGGCAACACGGTAGAGACCGATCTTGTCATGTATGCCACCGGACGTGTGCCTAACACTGTGGGCATTGGACTTGAAGCATTGGGTGTAGCTCTGGACGAGGTCGGTGCAATCAAGGTGAACGACGATTACCAAACCAATGTTGCTTCGATTTATGCCCTGGGTGACGTGACTAATCGCGTTAATTTAACACCTGTAGCCACCGCTGAAGGAATGGCCCTGGTCAATAAGCTCTATGCCAACAAGGTTGGTAAGGTGGATTATGAAAACATCCCCACCGCAGTATTCAGCCAGCCGAACATTGCTACGGTCGGTCTTACAGAAGCTGATGCACGTGATAGATACCCTGACGATATCGACATTTATAAGTCAGTGTTCAAGCCCATGAAAAATACGCTAGCTGGCATCAATGAAAAAACGCTGATGAAAATGATCGTCGTGCGTAGCACAGACAAGGTAGTCGGCATGCACATGGTAGGGCCGGACGCTGGAGAGATTATCCAGGGCATGGCTGTCGCTATCCGGGCAGGCGCAACCAAAGCGATTTTTGATTCAACCATCGGCATACACCCGACGGCTGCAGAAGAATTCGTGACGATGCGCAAGCCTGTTGTATAAAAATATAAGCTGAAGGAGGTATACGTATATCTACTTCAGCTTAATAAAAAGTGGTTTCAATCTCGTTGCACATACATTCGCATGTTTCATCCTCACTTTATTTTTTCACTTCCCCTTAGTTAAGTGGCCTATCGCACAGTCACATCCAAGATGTGGTGATATAACTCACTCCTATTCGTTGCATAGCTAGGATTACCCCTCTTTAATTCACCTGATTTCAGGTGTTTACGCCTCATATCGCCCATCAGATATAAACAATTAATTCGTTTAAAATCAATTATTTACTAGATTTAAAGCAATAGTCCGAATGGACTATATCTATGATATCCATAGCCATGTCTAATGGGCCATCAATAAAATTATTCACAGAAATATGATTTCCTAAAGGGACACATTTACTACGGTGCTAGATGTGAAAAGGAAGTCCAGTTGATATCAATTTAGTTACTTAATAACTAGGTTGATCCCCACAAATAAATTTTATTAAGGCCTATAAATGAAAACATTAAAAATTAAAGCAATTACTTTAGCACTTGGCTTGACCGCATTGATGGCATTCAATGCACAAGCTGCAACGGTACTCACTTCAGTAGATACAAATCTGTCAGCAACCTCCGAACAGTATCAGTTCAGCGTTAACCCTATTACACTCACTAGCTTTTCAGATATCGTCAATCTGGAAATAACCCCTTACCGTGATCTGGTAGCTACACTAAGCGGAACAAGCGATCAAAGCATCAGATTTACAAGCTTTGATCTTTATTCAGGCATCAGCAATGGCGCTAACACCTTGGTTGCTACAGGTGATGTTTTCTCACCTTTAGCTAAGCTATCTTTTGGCGCTTTAACCAGCGACTATTTAGCCGGCAGTTACTTCATTAAAATTGTTGGTTTGCAATCAGGCGTCAGCTCTTATAACGGTAACATTACGTTGACAAGTGCAGTTCCTGAGCCAGAAGCATATGGCATGATGTTGGCAGGTCTTGGCTTGATGGGCTTTGTGGCTCGCCGTCGTAAAATTGGTTAATTGTTAGTGCTTTAGCAGTACAACGCCCTAGCAATAGGGCGTTTTTTATTGTCTCTATTAAGTAATGACTTGGAATGGAAGCGGCGATTTAGCTAACATACATTTTCGTATTCACGTTGAAGTTACTAATGATTCCACTGAAACTTTTGTAGAGGTTTTAAATAAAAAGGGTTAGCTTACTAGCTAACCCTTTTTATTTTATGGCCCTCTGTGAGTCGAACACAGTACCAACGGATTCCGGTTTGTGTAGATTTCACTACTCCCTGGGCTTTGTCTTCACCATTGCTTCCGCTTTAGGTGGTATCAAGATTGACGTCTACGTAGCGCAATTAGTCCCAAACCCGCTAAAAGCATTCCATAGACTTTCGGCTCCGGCACAGGAATCGCAGTTGTAAAAACAAGCTGTGAAGGATGTCCGTAGTTATATTCCAATGAGCTAAAAACATCTGTATTTAATGAGCGTAGATTAAATGCAACATAAGGTGAAGTATTTTGAGTCATAAACGTTGTGACATCAAAATAGGCGTCCTGACCATAGCCTAAGTTATCTGGAAGAGTTAGCGTGCCAAGAAATGTTCCAGCATCAGCATCACTAATATCTAGAGCACTAACCGAAGTGCCATAACCATAAATATCTACGTCTTTACCCCAAAGAGGCAATCCGTATGGATTTACCATCAAATAAACTGTAGAAAAAGTATCAGGAATTAATGAGGTAGAAAATTTAATCGAACCTTGAATATATCCAGAAACCAATACATATGCACCATCATTAACAGTGTTACAACCACCACAGACATAAAGTGCTCCATCACTAATTGGATTTATGGTTGTTGTATTTGCGTAGATAGAAGTACTAAATAAAAAGTAAAAGCAAACGCCGTAAAAAGCTTAATCATTGATATCCCCTTATTATTAAATCGAACTAAAATAAAAAATTTATTAGTATAAAAATAAAACTCTTACCAATTTTTTGGTAAAACCAGTTAATTAAAAATAAATCTAACTGGCCATTGAGAGCGCAGCTAAGCTTTTTATGTCTACTTGGTTAGTTGATTCTTAACTTACGGCGTTTTGCAGCAAAACCGATCAAGCTAATACCTGCAAGCATCATGGCGTAGGTTTCTGGTTCTGGAACGGTAGCAACTTGTTCCCCAGTTATGAACATTCGGTATCGATTTGTGGTTGGCTCATTCATATAGCTCCATTGAGGGAGGCTTGAAGTATTAAGAGCTATCAACTCTCCATCCGATGTGTAAGCAGTACTCTGTAATAAAGTTAATGTTGAACTTCCTTTCGCACCAAAAAGCCCACTTCCAAAAACCAAGCCATATTTCCCTGAAGCTAATGTAGCTTGAATTGGTGCCAAAGTTTCTGTCTGTGAATTTGGAATAAATACACTGTATGCGATTACATCATCAAGGTTTGTTAGAGTGCCTGTAGGTAGCTGATCATTATTTAGCTTAACTAGTGCTCCAAAAATAGAACCGTTGAAATTCGAATAGTCGAAATTATTAAAATGACCGCCAATACCATTAATGGCTGTTGTGTTATCAAGTGTGAAAATTGCACCAATGAATTGATCATTTCTAATTAAAGATCCGCAACAGACCGTTTGGTCAAATGCACCCGTAGCAGATTCGTAAACAAATTCAGCATTGGCACTTGTTACTGACGCCAAATAAATTAATGCACAAACAATAAACTTATTCATAATTTTCCATTTTTGATTTAATTTTAAATTTAAGCAAAGACGCTGAGCCCCTGATCTTTCATAGCAAGTACAAGCCAGACGATTCTAATCAGGCTTTGTTGCAGGGACAATAGTCCATATGGGCTATGTCAATAATATTTATTACTTTTTGAAATATTTTACGCAAGCAGGATAAATAAATTCGACGTTAACACTGAAAAAGGAAAAAGGGGTTAGATTTTCACCTAACCCCTTGTTTATTGGTGGCCCCTCTGTGAGTCGAACACAGTACCAACGGATTCCGGTTTGTGTAGCTTTCACTACTTCCTGGACTTTGTCTTCACCATTGCTTCCGCTTTAGAGTCAAAATTAAACAATCATTGTTTTCTTCAGATACTCACTGCTCGCATTCTGTCCATTTTCTCTATCACTGCCTGATAGAGATCATGGTCGGAATCTGGGTTATTGCGATCTGGGTGATTAGCACTAAGGATCTTTTTCAATTGCTTCAAATCTTCTGGCAAGTCATGTACCTTAGTCACTCGATCACCGTTTTTAGCCATTACGCGCTGAAGCTCAGCCTCTGCGGTTTCGCGTGTATCATAAAGTATCTTGCTACCTAGGCGCCAGTTGTTCTGGTTTTTGCGAGGGTATAGTTTCTCTTTGCCATCAAACCAAAACCATTGTCCAGTTTCGGCATCTTGTTCAAAATGAATGGTAGTGATTGCATATGTGTAAGTAGGTGGCTCGATTTCTTTAGCTAATAGATTGATGATTTTTCCGACAGTCCCCACTGTTACAACGTAATACGCACCTAGCGCATGTGGACTAAACGCGCTGCTAAGGGTTGGTGCAGGCTTATTAATATTAGTTGCTGAATTCATTTCAGCCATGCGGGCAAGCGCTCTGCGTTGTGCGTTGGTCAAAAGTGTTGCTCCTTAAATTTTTAAATAAACACGTTTCCAGAATTGAAAAAAGCCAGCGCCTAAGCGCCAGCCTTTAGAATTTTGGCTCTTCGACCTGGGCTCGAACACAGTACCAACGGATTAACAGTCCCATGCCCTGACTAGGCAGAAAAACGACTTAGAAATTTCTCCCTAAGTCGTTTTATTTGCTTCTGGTGGCCCCTCTGTGAGTCGAACACAGTACCAACGGATTATGAGTCCGCTGCTCTAACCAAGCATGAGCTAAGGGGCCAAAAACTTAACAACCACTAATTATATCTTAAAATTAGTCTTGGCCTGTCTCCAGGAAGCTGCGCAGGCGCTCGGAACGTGTTGGGTGACGTAACTTACGCAGTGCTTTAGCTTCTATTTGACGAATACGCTCACGCGTTACATCGAACTGTTTGCCCACTTCTTCCAGCGTGTGGTCAGTATTCATTTCGATACCAAAGCGCATACGCAGGACTTTTGCTTCACGTGCAGTGAGCGACTCCAGCACTTCTTTAGTCGCATCACGCAGGCTGGCATAAACAGCGGCATCCACGGGGGCCAATGTGGCGTTGTCTTCAATGAAATCACCAAGATGTGAATCATCGTCATCACCAATTGGCGTTTCCATGGAAATCGGTTCTTTGCTGATCTTGAGGATTTTGCGGATTTTATCTTCCGGCATTTCCATCTTTTCAGCCAGTGTTGCTGGATCTGGCTCCAAACCTGTCTCTTGCAGTATCTGACGACTGATACGGTTCATCTTATTGATGGTTTCTATCATGTGCACAGGAATACGGATGGTACGTGCCTGATCTGCAATAGAACGGGTAATGGCTTGGCGTATCCACCATGTTGCGTAGGTAGAAAATTTGTAACCGCGACGGTATTCAAATTTATCTACAGCCTTCATCAAGCCGATATTGCCCTCCTGGATCAAATCCAGGAACTGCAGGCCACGGTTGGTGTACTTCTTGGCAATCGAGATCACCAGACGCAGGTTGGCTTCAATCATTTCGCGCTTGGCACGACGGGCACGTGCTTCACCCGTGGTCATTTGCTTGTTGATGTCTTTCAGCTCTTTAATCGGGATACCTACGCGTGCTTGCAGGTCTAGCAGGCGTTGCTGCTGATCCACGATGGAGTGCTTGAAGCGTTCCAGCTTTTCTACATAAGGCTTGTTAGCTGCGAGTTCGCCAGCAAGCCAATCCAAGTTGGTTTCATTGCCCGGGAATACCTTGATGAAATGGGCACGCGGCATACTGGATTTGTCTACACAGAACTCCATCACCTTGCGCTCGTGGCTACGCACTTCTTCTACCATATCGCGCACGGTGCTGCACAGCGCTTCTACCTGCTTGGCTGAGAAACGGAAAGCAGTAAGCTCTTCCAGAATCAGCGCTTGTAGCTTTTGATACTCTTTATCTTGTGAGCCATTTTTTTCAAGGATCACTGTCATTTTCTGATGTGATTCGCGAATCACGGCAAAGCGCGTCAGTACTTCCTCTTTCAGCTTGGCTAAAGCTTCGGCAGAAATAGCGGCTGCTTTTGCACCGTCATCATCCTCTTCATCTTCTTCGTCTATCTCTTCTTCGTCGGCAGCTTCAGCTTCGACGGTCATAGCATCATCCATGCCGACGTCAGAGTCGATCAGACCGTCAACCAGATCATCCACGCTCAGCTCGTCGCGCTCTACCTTATCCACCATGGCCAGCAAATCGGCAATCGTGGTAGGGCAGGCAGCAATAGCCTGCACCATGTGCTTGAGGCCATCTTCGATACGTTTGGCGATTTCAATTTCGCCTTCACGGGTCAGCAAATCCACGGTACCCATTTCGCGCATATACATACGCACAGGGTCGGTCGTGCGGCCGAACTCAGAGTCCACAGTTGAAAGTGCCTGCTCGGCTTCTTCCACTGCATCTTCATCGGTAACCGCTGGCGGCGCATCCGACATGAGCAACACTTCAGCGTCAGGGGCTTCTTCATACACCTGAATGCCCATGTCATTGATCATGCCGATAATGCCGTCTATCTGTTCAGAATCCTGAACATCATCGGGTAAGTGGTCATTGATTTCAGCATAAGTAAGGTAACCGCGCTCCTTACCGAGCACTATCAGTAGCTTTAACCGTGTGCGGCCGTCTGCAGCCTGCACTTCTTTATCGTTCACTTGCTCGTTTTGCTGATCTTTATCTTTCGCCATGCGCGACCTCTATCCCCTGAACCTAAAATGTGGTTACGGAAAAACCCAATATTATACCTTAAAATCACACACTTTTTTTAGCACTATTACCCATTGCTTTGAGCAAAGCTCTTTCCTGCTCGGATAACTCACTTAAACTTTTTTCTTTAACTTTATCCAGCAACACAGAGTGGTTGCGTTGCGCATACATCTCTATAAGTTGCTTGCGAGCCCCCTGAAATTCAAGAGCAATATCCAAACTCTCATCAAGCAGATGCAGCTCCCGCTCAATCTCACGCATAATGCGCTCGTCCACTTTGCCTTCAATGTGATGCAGGATAGCTGCAGGCTTGGAGTTTGGATAAGCTATAGATGCTTCCAATGCCACTTTTACCAACAGATCCTCATCCGTACTACTCATCGCCCATGCCATGTCTTCAGGACTTGCGAGCGCGGGCTGCATCAACAACATCAACACAAACCTGCGCTGCAACGAAACCGTTGTGCGCGCCTGCCTTGGCAAAGACTTTTGCTGACGCTGAGGCGTCGGCATCCTGATCATGCCGCGAATCTCATCCAGAGATACATCCGCCAGTTCGGCAATGCGCTTACTCAGCAACAAACTCAATCTTGGCGCCTGAATCTGCTTGAGAATAGGCTCTGCGTCATTAAGAAACTGCACCTTGTCTTCCTGTGACTGCAAAGGGTTATCCGCACTCAGGTACTGCACTATGTATTGCGACAAAGGCAAGGCCGTTTTCATGGCGGCCTCAAATGCCTCTTTACCGAATTCACGTACATAGCTATCGGGGTCATGCTCATTCGGCAAGAACAAAAAACTCAGGCGCAAACCATCCGTCAATGCTGGCAATGCATTCATCGCCGCGCGCCAGGCCGCTTTACGGCCGGCATTATCCCCATCGAAACAAAACACGATATTATCGGTTTGCCTCATTAACTTGGTAATGTGGAAAGGCGTAGTCGCCGTTCCTAGCGCTGCTACCGCATACTCAATGCCGTATTGCGCCAGCGCCACCACATCCATGTAACCCTCAACCACCAACACCCGATCTGCCGCACGTATGGCACTACGCGCTAAAAACAGGCCATATAACTCATGACCTTTTTGGAACAACGGAGTTTCCGGCGAGTTGTAGTATTTGGGCGTATCCTCAGGATCAATCACCCGCCCGCCGAAGCCAATAACCTGGCCTTTCTGGTCATGAATCGGGAACATTACCCTATCTCTAAACCGGTCATAACGCCGTCCCTGCTCATTTTCCACGACCAGCCCTACCGTTTGCAGCACCTCCGATTGATACTCGGAAAAAACATCGGCAAGATTTTGCCAGCCGGATGGCGCATAACCCATCTGGAAGCGCGCAGCAACCTGACCGCTAAGGCCTCGCGCTTTCAGATAATCTACTGCGCGCTGTGACTTCTTGAGCTCACCACGGTAATAATTGAGCGCCTGCTGCAACACCTCCTGCATGCCGGGGATGGCTTTTTGCTGAGCATACTGCTCAACACTAACCTCCCGCGTCTCCTGCGGAACGATCATACCCACCATTTTTGCCAGGTCATTTACCGCTTCGACAAAGCTCAGGCCTTGGTACTCCATCAAAAAACTGATGGCAGTGCCATGGGCGCCGCAGCCGAAGCAATGATAGAACTGCTTGGTAGGACTCACCGTAAAAGATGGCGATTTTTCGTTGTGAAATGGACAGCAGGCCGAGTAGTTAGCACCCGCCTTTTTCAGGGGCACGCTTTTATCAACCACATCGACAATATCAACGCGATTAATAAGCTCCTGAATAAAACTATCCGGGATCATAAAGGGCTGGTAATCAAAACGGGAAATACTGGGAAAGAAGACATGGCTGAAGATTTGATCATTTCAAAAAACCACCACCCTCTGAACATTCGTTAGCTAATAATTGAAATTATATGCCAAAACAAAAAAGGAGCTTTTAGCTCCTTTTTATTCATTTCTTCATTCACTTGCAACTCAAATAACTATGCGCTCAGCCTGGTTTTAATGAGGCCAGATATTTTTCCCATATCAGCACGGCCAATCACTAGCGGCTTAACTGCAGCCATCACTTTGCTCATATCCTTGATACCAGCGGCACCGGTATCGGCGACTACTTTTTCGATAATCGCTGCAACTTCATCATCAGTAAGCGCTTGCGGTAGATACTCCTGCAATACGCCCACTTCAAACTTTTCGATATCGGCCAGGTCATGACGATTTGCGGCTTCGTATTGAGAGATTGAATCGCGACGCTGCTTAAGCATCTTTTCTATCGCTTCAACAACCTGCGTATCATCAAGCTCAATGCGCTCATCTACTTCACGTTGCTTGATGGCGGACAGTAGTAATCTTATTGCACCCAAACGCGCGCTATCTTTAGCGCGCATTGCGTTTTTCATATCTTCAGAGATACGCGCTTTCAACGACACAGCAGACCCCAACTACTAAAACTAGTAAAGTTTTGGAGCGAGTGTTTGATTGCGGATACGGCGATAGTGGCGCTTAACAGCCGCAGCTGCTTTACGCTTGCGTTCCCAAGTTGGCTTCTCGTAAAATTCACGAGCGCGCAAGTCAGTCAACAGGCCAGTTTTCTCAATCATGCGCTTGAAGCGGCGAAGGGCTACGTCAAACGGCTCATTTTCTTTTACACGTACACTAGACATTCGGTCTCTCTTTAGCTTAAATTTGTGGTCGAAATTGCGGAAAAGTTTGCTATTCTAGCGGCTCACTAGCAATTTATCAATGTTTATGTGATTAATTTCACTAGTGCTTATTTGATGCTTATTCCAACATGGTCATTTTCTCAGCGATAGTAACCCAATGATAGTTCTAGGAATTGAATCCTCCTGCGATGAAACCGGCATCGCTATTTACGATACCGAGCGCGGCCTGCTGGCGCACGCCCTGCACTCACAAATCGACATGCATGCCGAATATGGTGGTGTAGTGCCCGAGCTTGCTTCGCGCGATCATATCCGCCGCGCCCTGCCATTGACAAAGATGGTGCTGGATCAAGCGCGGCTCACCCTAAAAGATATAGAAGGTATTGCATATACCCAGGGGCCCGGCTTATCTGGTGCGCTACTGGTAGGTACCAGCATTGCCGAATCCATGGCCTTTGCGCTCAATGTGCCGACAATCGGCGTGCATCACTTGGAAGGCCACTTGCTGGCACCACTGCTCGAAGAAAATCCACCCAAGTTTCCATTTGTCGCCTTGCTGGTCTCCGGCGGCCATACCCAATTAATGCGCGTGACGGGAATTGGAGATTATGAATTACTGGGTGACACGCTGGATGATGCCGCAGGCGAAGCTTTTGACAAAACCGCCAAACTGCTTGGCCTGGGCTATCCAGGTGGCCCAGCCGTGGCTAAATTGGCGGCACAGGGGACGCCCGGCAGATTCAAATTGCCCAGGCCGTTATTAAATAGCGGCGATTTGAATTTCAGCTTTAGTGGCTTGAAAACTGCTGTATTAACGCTTGCCCGCAATAATAATGACGATGAGCAAACCAAGGCGGATATCGCCTATGAATTTCAGGAGTCAGTAACTGAAGTGCTGACCATCAAATGCATGGCGGCGCTGCGTCAAACAGGCCTTGATAATCTGATCGTTTCCGGCGGAGTCGGTGCTAACAAGCGCTTGCGTGAACAACTCAATGTGGCGACAAGGCGCAAGCTTTGCAAAGTGCATTACCCGCGGCTTGAGTTCTGCACCGACAACGGCGCCATGATTGCATTTGCCGGAGCGATGCGTATGCACAATGCACAGTTGGGCAACCACAGCTTCACAGTCAAGCCACGCTGGGATCTGGGCGAGCTGCAAATACCTTAAACTTTATCCTGCGATGCTATTTGGCAAGTCTACTTCTTGCCAAATCCTGCTTCGCTGCCATCCAGCAATTTGCGGATATTGCTGCGATGCCGCCAGATGAGCAACAACGACAAAATCACTACCATCCAGACATAATCACGGTAGCCCGGCATTAAAAGATAGGCGTAGACAGGGGCCAGTGCCGCAGCAATAATCGCGGCCAGTGATGAGTAGCGGAAAATTGCAAATACCAGCGCCCATGTTACCAGTGCAGCCAGGCCCAGCCAGATAGAAACCGCAAGCATCACACCCAGCGCAGTTGCTACGCCTTTGCCGCCCTTGAACTTGTAGTAAATGGGATACAAGTGGCCAAGAAACACCGCCAGTGCAACGGCGCATACTTCCCACATCAGCAAGCCGGAGCGTAATGCCAGCCATACCGCCACCCAGCCCTTGAGGGCATCCCCCAGCAGTGTCAGCACAGCTGCAGCTTTTTTGCCACTGCGCAGCACATTGGTGGCACCGGGGTTGCCAGAGCCGGTAGTGCGTGGGTCCGGCAGGCCAAATGCCCGGCACACCACAATACCGAATGAAATGGAGCCCAGCAGATAAGCCGCCACAATAAATGACAGGCTAAATACGCGCATCCCAAGAAAATTTAAACCATCAAAATCAAACCATGCCATCGCAGATGCTCTAAAATCTTTAAAGCGATAATTCTAAACTATAAGTACCAGACTATACGTACTGGGCACCATAAAAGGTTACACAGCATGGACATCATTTTCTTAAGCGAAGTCAAAGTTCAGACCAAACTCGGCGTGCCCGAGTGGGAACGCATGGTCGAACAAACCATCATCCTCGACCTGGAAATTGCCATGCCCAACAGCAACTCCTGCCAGACCGACGACATTACCGACACCATAGATTATGGGGTAGTGGTTGCGCGCATCCGCAAGGCACTGGCAGAGCACAGCTTTAAACTGGTAGAAGCCCTTGCAGAACACATCTGCCAGATCATCCTCACCGAATTTGGTGCGCCTTGGGTGAAGATTAAAGTAGCCAAGCCAGGGATTTTGCCAGGATTGAAGGCATTGGGTGTCGTCATTGAAAGAGCGAAATAAGCCTTAAATATCGGCTAATAACATACCCTGCGAGGCGCTCTGATATTGGCTCGCAGGGCATCTATTTGCAGCTGATCACCCTCTCGGATGATGCACTGAGTGCAACTGCTTCAATCGCTCTCTCGCCACATGTGTATAAATCTGCGTAGTAGAAATATCCGAGTGGCCCAGCAGCATCTGCACCACACGCAAATCTGCACCGTGATTCAACAGATGTGTGGCAAACGCATGACGTAACACATGCGGTGACATGTGCTTGTTAATGCCCGCCAATAGCGCATAGCGCTTGATGAGATACCAGAAGGCTTGGCGTGTCATCGCAGCACCACGCTGAGTGACAAACATGCTGTCACTCAAACGCTTTTCCAGTATCTGTGGGCGGCCCTCATTCAGATATCGCGAAATCCAGTCCACAGCGACTTCCCCCATCGGCACCAGACGGGTTTTGCTGCCCTTTCCGGTTACGCGCACCACGCCCTCACTCAAACTGACTTCAGTCACTTTCAAACCCACCAACTCGGAAACACGCAAGCCGCTGGCATAGAGGATTTCCAGCATAGCCCTATCTCGCAGGCCTATCGCTTCATTCAGGTCAGGCGCATTGAGCAAGGCCACCACATCATCCTCGCTCAGGCTTTTGGGCAGAGAGCGCGGTAGCTTAGGTGATTCAATCTGAAGTGTCGGATCGACACTGATTTTATTTTCACGCAAGGCAAAGCGATACAGACGCCGCAGGCTGGCAATCAGCCGGCTGATAGTACGAGGTTTACTGGAAGGGAATTTGAACGCGAGATATTGCTGAATGTCGGCTTGCTCGACTTGTAGTAAGGATTTTTCAGCCGCTTTCTGCACCCAGGCAGAGAATTGCTCAAGGTCCTGGCGATAGCTATCGAGGGTATTGCGTGCCAGACCTTCCTCCAGCCAGATACGGTCAATAAAGTCATCCAGCAATGCCTGACTAGCTTCGCTCATACCGTGCTTTGGGAGATAGCATTTTGCTCATGATCAAGCAGCCACTGCTTCACAGCCAGACCATGCTCATCCCCCTGCATAAAACCACCCAGGCCGTTCTTGGCAACCACGCGATGACAGGGAATAAACAAAGGTACCTGGTTGGCGCCACAGACATTGGCCACGGCCCGCGGTCCGGAGTTGACGTTTTGCGCCAGCTCTCCATAACTCAGCGTCTGACCACAGGGGATATCTGCAATCGCTTGCCATACCCGTCTCTGAAAGGCTGTGCCTTTGATCGCGTAAGGAATGCTCAGTGGGGATTGGGCATTGCTCAGGTATTGTTGCACTTGCTTGACGATTTCCTGTACGAATGGCTGTGACGATTGCTTCTCAGCCCGATGCATAGCAATCAGCTCAACCTCGGTTAAAAAATCATCCTGAGCTCTCACCCCGATCGCACCAAAGGGGGCAGCAATCACCGCGTCGTAGTCTTTTTCCATGCCATTATCATAGCCTAATTAAAAAGAGCATCAATGAAAAAAGCCCCAGAGATATCTCTGGGGCTTTTTTGTCCGGTTGTTTTTACACAACCAAAGTCATTTACTCTGCTGCTTCTGGCGCCATGACTTCTTTTTCACGAGCCTTCAGCTTTTCCTTGATACGTGCAGACTTACCTGAACGTTCACGCAAGTAGTAAAGCTTGCTACGGCGTACATCACCACGGCGCTTCACCTCGATGCTGGCGATCAGTGGTGAATGCGTCTGGAATGTACGCTCCACACCTTCACCGGATGAAATCTTGCGCACGATAAATGAAGAGTTCAGACCACGATTGCGGATAGCAATCACAACACCTTCATAAGCCTGTACGCGCTTGCGGGTACCTTCAACCACGTTTACACCAACTACCACGGTGTCACCTGGAGCGAAGCTAGGAATAGTCTTGCCTAAACGGGCAATCTCTTCCTTTTCCAACATTTCAATAATATTTGCCACTTTCGTGCTCCTTCTAGTTTTGCGAATCTTGTTCCTGCTTTTGCATCAGCTCTACATCAAGCTCTTTAAGCAGCCGAGATTCCTCTTTTGACAACGACCTTGCGGCCAATAAATCGGGACGTTTGTCCCGAGTTCTTTGCAACGACATTTTTAGTCGCCATTGCTTAATCTTTGCATGGTTACCAGACATCAACACTTCCGGAACCCTGTCTCCTGCATATTCTTCTGGTCGCGTGTAATGCGGGCAATCCAGCAAGCCATTCACGAATGAGTCTTCGGTTGCGGAATCCGCGTCCCCCAGACTACCGGGTAATTGGCGAATGATGGCATCCATCAACACCATGGCGGGCAACTCACCGCCGGATAATACATAATCGCCTATCGAATACTCTTCATCAACCATCCGACTAAGCAGGCGCTCATCGACGCCTTCATAGCGGCTAGTCAGCAACACCAAGCCTTGTTCACCAGCCAACTGCATCACAATTTCATGCGTCAGCGGTTTACCGCTGGGCGAGAGGTGTATCACCTTGGGCTTTGCCACACCTGCCTCTTGCTGTCGCGCTTTCGCAGCTTGTATCACCTTTTCCAGTGGCTCCACCAGCATTACCATGCCTGGGCCGCCGCCGTAGGGTCTATCATCAACCGTACGGTGATTATCTGTAGTGAAATCACGTGGATTCCACAACGATAATGCATAAATCTTGTGATCTAACGCTCTTGCTGTAATACCTTGCTTGCTGATCGCATCAAACATCTGCGGAAACAGCGTGACTACATCGAACTGTATCTGCGACTTGTTTGAGTCTGCGCTCAAAATTCGGCATCCCAATCAACCAGCATTTTCTTATCCGCCAGACTTACATCAACCACGACCTGGTCGACAAACGGGATCAAGCGTTCGCGCCCGTCTGCTGGGTCTTTGACAACGATCACATCATTAGCGCCAGTTTCAAAAACTTCGGTAACCAATCCGAAATCAACATCCTGCTGGTTTTTAACGTTCAACCCTATCAGGTCAGACCAGTAATACTCGCCTTCCCCCGCTTCAGGAAACTGTTCACGAGGTATGGCAATATGCTTGCTCTTGAACGAGAGCGCGGTATCTCTGTCGTTAATGCCCTGCAACTTCACCAGCAAGGTATCGGTATGAATCTTGACCGTTTCTACCTTGAACTTTTGCCACGGCGTATTTTTGATGCCAGGCTGGGTTGAGTTGTCATCCCGCCCTAGCCACCAATCCGGATAATCCAGCAGGCTATCTATCGACTCTGTACTTGGCTGTACTTTTAGCCAGCCAAAAATGCCATAAGGGGCGACTATGCGCCCCATGACTACCATCTCACTCACAGCTTAGCTAATCCGCTCAGTGCCAGATTCATCACCAACCCACGCCCACATGAGCATGAGTCGGTGAATAAATTAAGCAGCTGGTTCGTCAGGTGTAACTTCAGCAGCTGGTGCTTCGGCTTCAGCGGCCTTGGCAGCAGCTTCTGCTTCTGCAGCGGCTTGCTTGGCTGCGGCAGCTTGTTCAGCTTCCTTCGCAGCGGCAGCATCTGCAGCTTCTTTAGCAGCAGCGGCAATCTTTGCTTCAGCAACAGCTTTAGCATTAGCGATCTTGGCTGTTTCTTTTGCACGCTTAGCAGCTGCAACTTCAGGGCCTTGAGCCTCTTGCTTAACCAGGCGAGCTACGCACTCAGACAACTGAGCACCATTGCTACGCCAGTGAGTGATACGCGCTGTATCTAAACGCAGACCTTCTTGACCTTCTTTAGCCAGTGGGTTGTAAAAGCCAACGCGCTCAATAAAGCGGCCGTCGCGACGATTACGTGAATCTGCAACTACTACGCTGTAGAAAGGGGTTTTCTTCGCGCCACCGCGGGCCAGTCGAATGATTACCATAATATTTGTTCTCTAATCAGTTTTTACAGAAAGGGGCGGATTTTACGTTATTTTTGAATACTTTGGCAAGGTAAATATACGCAGAACCAAAATATTCCGTATCACCATATCAATTACGCATGCTTCTGATAAGGCGTGGGGTCAGCCAATCCGGCCGCCGCAAAACCTTCCTTACGGAAACGGCAAGAATCACACAAGCCGCAGGCATGGCCCTCGGCATCTGCCTGGTAACAGGAAACCGTCATGCTGTAATCAAAACCAAGCGCATATCCTTGCCTGATGATTTCGGCCTTTGTCATGTCGATCAAGGGTGCATGCACGGTAATCGTTTTACCTTCCACCGCACTCTTGGTCGCCAGGTTGGCCATGCGTTGAAAGGCCTGCACATACTCGGTACGGCAGTCTGGATAACCGGAGTAATCCAGCGCATTCACCCCGATGAAAATATCCTGCGCCCCCAGCACCTCAGCCCAGGCCAATGCCAAGGACAGCATGATGGTGTTGCGAGCAGGCACATAAGTCACGGGGATGCCTTCTGTCGGGCTTTCCGGCACATTAATATTGGCGTCGGTCAACGCAGAGCCGCCAAACATGGATAAATCCAGCTTGGCGGTACGATGTGCCGCAGCACCCAATGCATTGGCCACATTTTCTGCAGCTTTAAGCTCTGCAACATGGCGCTGATGATAATCCAGGCTCAGGCAATAGCATTCATAGCCTTGGCTACGCGCCATGGCGAGCACGGTGGCAGAGTCCAGGCCGCCTGATAGCAGCACAACAGCCTTGACTCCATGCTTATCGGATAATTTGATGTTATTCACTTGTACGCCACCATCACTTTCCTGGCACCTCACCCCAAAGTATTTTATGCAACTGCACCTGCATGCGTACAGGCAGCTTGTCTTGCAGTATCCAGCCAGCCAACTCAGTGGGATTCACATCTTTGTAAACCGGAGAGAACAAGACGCTACACTTGGCGGCAATCGCGCGTTCTTCAAGTAGCTGCTTGGCCCAGTCATAATCGGCCCGATCGCACAGTACAAACTTCACTTCATCATTGGGCTTGAGTCTATCCAGATTTTCCCAAACATTGTTTTCCAGCTCACCGGAACCAGGGGTTTTTACATCCAGGATGACGGCTACGCGCGGATCAACACCGCTGGTATTGATGGCACCACCGGTTTCCAGTGATACCTCATAGCCGGCATCACAAAGCTGCTGCAACAAAATCAGGCATTTTTTCTGCGCCAATGGCTCGCCACCAGTGACGGTCACATAACGCGCCCCGTGCTCGGCAACACGTGCCATGATGCCTGCGATGGCCATATTCTGCCCGCCGCTAAATGCATAGGCGGTATCGCAATAAACGCAGCGCATAGGGCAACCCGTCAGGCGCACAAACACCGTTGGCAGGCCAACCCGTGATGACTCGCCCTGTAGCGAGTGGAAAATTTCATGAACGCGTAATGTCATGGGGAAGATAATTCATGCATCGCAATGTGATGGGGCGACATTATACGCCGCACAATCGGGATTTACCTGATCAGGCTATTTTTTGATGGAGTCAAGCACAGTCAGCCTGCGCTTGGCATTGGGGGCGACTTCGCTGTTTGGGTATTTGGTCAGCAACTCACGTAGTGTCTTTTTTGCACCATCTATGTCGGCTAATTGAATCTGTGAATTGGCGATATTAAAGCTCGCATCAGGAGCTTTTGGGCTGTCAGGATACTGCTTAAGCAGCTTTTGCTGAGTGGCAATCGCTGCCTTGTAATTCTTAAGTGAAAACTGGGCATATCCCAGTGCATACTGCGCATCTGCAGCACGGGTGCTATTCGGGTAGGTTTGCAGAAACTTGTCAAAAGCTTCAAACGCCTCTTTATGCTTGCCTGATCTACTCAGGACTTGTGCAGCTTCAAAGTCTTTCGCTTCGCCGGCATTGTCAGCTACAGCTACTGTGGTGGATGCGGCAACTGGTGCATCTGTCACAGCTGCGCTGGCAGGGGCTCCACTTTCCAGCTTGCGCACGCGGCCATCGACATCCGCATACAAATCTTTTTGGCGCTGTTGTGCGCTCTCAATATTATGGTTAGCGACTTCGAGCTGGCCCTTAACATTGCTTAACTCTTGATTCAACCGCTCTACCTGGCCTAGCAAATCCATCAGGCCCTGGCCTTTAATTACAGCTTCAAGCGCTGCAATCCTTTGCTCCAGAGCCTGCTGGTTTTTCTTGATAGCATCTTGCGTTGCCTGATTCTGGCTATCCATCTTTTTCTGCATATCCTGTATTTGCTGACGCGCTTCCTTGTCATCAAATAAGGCAGCCTGCGCGAGTTGCGACAAGCTCAATAAAAAGACCCCAGCCAGAACCAGATTACGCATATTGATTACTCGCCGTCGTACACGATATCAACGCGACGATCCTTATCGTTCACGCCGGTGACTTTTTCTTCACCGAAGCTTACGGTTTCGATCTGCTTGTCTTGCACGCCAGCCAGGTTCATGACTTTCTTAACTGCTACAGCACGGCGTTGACCCAATGACAGGTTGTACTCACGGCTACCACGTTCATCAGTGTTACCTTGCAATACCACTTTTGCACTGCCGTTAGCCAACAGGTATTTAGCATGCGCATCAACCAGTGGACGGTATTCAGCCTTCACTTCATCTTTGTCAAAGTCGAAATAAACACTACGTTTTGACAGGATATTGTTTGGATCCTTAAGCGGGTTGCCGCTCATATCAGACTGGCTGGCACCGGAAGTTGCAGCTGAATCAGTTGCAGCAGCAGGAGCAGATTGCGTGGTTGAGCTTTTGTCTTCCACTGCAGGCGCTGGAGTATCTTTTACAGCCTTACTTGAGCAAGCTGCCAATACCATCGCCATCAAGGCACTCATTAATAAACGTTTATTCATTTTTCTCTCCTTAAATTACATCAATAAAATTAATACAAATTTACAACAATAAAATCGTTAAATCAGCCCCATCACATCCCTGCTAATTAATTGGCTGCCGGCCCCCAGGCAGGTTCGCGCACATCGCCGCCAGACTCACTAAGGCGTTGCTTGACACGACCATCGGCAGAAACCGCTGCCAAGGTGCCTTTACCGTTAATGGTGGTCGCATAAAGTATCATGCGCCCATTCGGGGCAAAGCTTGGCGCCTCATCCTGCGATGTGTCGCTCAATATCTGCACCTGGCCAGTCGCAATATCCTGTATCGCCACCCGGAACTTACCCTGATCCTGACGAATATACGCCAGTGACTTGCCATCTGCTGACAAGCGCGGACTCACAATATATGAACCCTCAAATGTCACGCGCTTGGCATCCCCTCCCGACGAAGCCACACGGTAAATCTGCGGGCTACCACCACGGTCTGAAGTAAAGTAAATAGATGCTGCATCCGCAGACCATACCGGCTCAGTATCAATAGTACTGCTCTTGGTTAGAGATTGCAGGCCGGTACCATCTGCATTGATAGTATATATCTGTGAGTTGGCCCCGTAAGTCAGCACAATGGCTAATTTTTTACCATCTGGCGACCAGGATGGCGCACTGTTGTTACCCTTAAAATTTGCCAGCACATAGCGCTGCCCAGACACCAGCGATTGCACATAGATCACCGGCTTTTTCTTTTCAAAAGAGACATAAGCCAGTTTTGTGCCATCGGGAGACCAGCTAGGCGAAATGATAGGCTCGTTGGATGAAACCACCGTTTGCGGATTATACCCATCTGCGTCTGCAACCTGCAGTGAATATCGCTTATTGGCTTTAGAAATGTAGGCGATGCGGGTAGCGAACACTCCCACTTCTCCCGTCATCTTCTGGTAGATGACATCAGCAATCTTGTGTGCAGTGGTACGCAGTTGCGCCGGTGTGATTATGTACTCCAACCCGGCCAACTGGTTTTGCTTAAGCACGTCGAGCAGGCGGAACGACACTTTAAGTCGGTTCCCAGGAAGGCTTTCAATGTTACCCACGGTAAGTCCTTGCGCCTGGATTGCTGCCCACTCGGCATATTTAACCTCAGCGATATCATGCGGCTGATTGGCTACACCTCGCGTCTCAAGCACGCGGAACATACCGCTACGGCGCAAATCGGCACCAATGATGGACGCGATGCTATCTTGCTGGGCAAGCGCGGGGGCATTGGCCGGCTGGGAAAACGGCACAATCGCGATAGGAATCTGCGTTGCTGCACCGCCAACGATCTCAATATTGAGCTCGGCTTTGCCCGCCAAGGGCATTAATAATACAAATATGCTTACTAGTGTGCGGAGTATGGTCATCAGGAATTTTTTTGGTATGAAGACACTATAAGACAGTAAAGTTATGCAAAGTTCCCTTATGCAAGTAGTGCTATTTTACCAACTAGTTGCCATCATTCGGGCGGAAATTTAATTTTAAATCTCGAAATTGGCTAAATAGCTCCGAATTCTGTGGCACAGGCAAGGGCTGAGACTGCAGTATGGCGCGTTCCACAGCCGCATCGCAAGCCGCTATTCCACTGCCCTTAATCAACCTGGGCACACCAATTACATCCCCGGTTGGCATCAGGTTAATGGCAAACTGTAGCTCCGGGTTACCACTGCCACACAGCTCTTTGTTAACGTTTTGCTGAATTTTCCTGCCGATCAAGCTGGTGTATTTCGCAATTTCGCCCGCACTCGCCTGACTGTTCTTTGCTCCGGCGACGCTTTCTTGCTTGATATTCGAGTGTTGCTCAGCCTTACTATCCTCTGCCAGCATGTCTTGCTGCAATTTCTTCAGCTCTTCCAGCTTTTTCTTTTCCAGTTCCTTGGCCTTGATGGCAGGATCAGGCTTGGGCGCTTCCTTGGGTTTTTCCACCGGCTTTTCTATCGGCTTCTCTACCCTGGGTTTGGGCTTTTCCTGCTTCATCTGAATCTCAGCCTTGGGTTCCGGCTCGGGTTCAGGCTTAGGCTCTGGTTTTGGTGGTTCAGGCTTGGGTGGCTCAGGCAATGGTTTGGGTGGTTGTGGCACGGGCTCCGGCTGCCTGACAGGAGGAGTAACAGGTAACGAATCCCACAGCTCCACCTCGGCCACACTCATAGGTGGCGTGCTTTTCCAGTTCACCGAGAACAAAAAAAGCGCCAGCAACAGGCAATGCACCAGCACCGATAAGGCACCAGCCCGCAATGCAATATGGTTTTCACGAGCGCGTATCATCAGTTGTTAGTTGGGTGCCGGTTTGAACAGCAGCCCGACCTTCTCCACTTTGGCTTTTTTCAGCATGTCCATCACCTCAATTACCTTGCCGTACTGGACTTTTTCATCGGCTGCCACCACTACCGATCGTTGCGGTTCTTTTTCTATTCTGGTGCGTACCTCGAACAGTAGCTGGTCACGCTGCAGGGATTTCCCATCCAGCTCAGCACTACCGTCTTTTTTAACCGTGACTACCAGCGGCGCACTAGCCTGTTTGAGCACCTGCCCCACTTGCGGCAACTCAACCACCCCAGGATTGGTCATCGGTGCAGTCACCATAAATATAACCAGCAATACCAGCGTCACGTCGATATAAGGCACGACGTTGATCTGGTTCATCATTCTGCGTTTGCGGGTACGAGCCATGGTTATGCCTTCCGTTGAAGGATATTTGTAAACTCCTCCATAAAGCTTTCATAACGCACTGCAAGCCTGTCTACAGATGAAGCGAAACGGTTATAGGCGATTACCGCGGGGATAGCCGCAAACAGGCCGATAGCCGTGGCAATCAAGGCCTCGGCAATACCTGGCGCCACATGGGCCAGCGTGGCCTGCGCCATATTAGCCAGGCCGCGAAACGCATTCATGATGCCCCACACGGTGCCGAACAAACCGATATACGGGCTCACCGAGCCAACCGAAGCGAGGAATGGTAGATGGGCATCCAGATCGTCCATCTCACGGTTATACGCTGCACGCATGGCGCGGCGGGAGCCTTCCATCACATCGCTGACCTCCAGGCCGCCCTGGCGCTTGAGCCTGGCGTACTCCTTGAAGCCTGCCTCAAAGATACTGGCCATACCTTGTACCTTGCGACGACCAGCTGTGACAGTATCGTAAAGCTGGTTGAGGTCTCCGCCGCGCCAGAAAGACTCTTCGAAATCAATGGCCTCACGTTCCGCGCGTTTTAGCGTAGCGACCTTGATGAAGATATACCACCATGAGACCAACGAAGTGAGTAGCAGTATCGCCATCACCACCTGCACAGGCAGGCTGGCACCTGTTAACAAGGTCATGAGCGACATATCGGCTGCGAGATTTACTGGGGCTTCCATTGTTTCTCCATTATTTTAGGGTATTAATCGGGGGCATGCAGGTTGAGCATGCTGTGGCGTATGGTGGGTGGAATACCCACTGGCTTGAATTTATTGGCATCAATGCAGACCACATCGACTGTGGCCTCGGTAAGCGTTTCATCTCCGCGTTTAATGATCTGCTCGAATTTTAGCAAACTGCGCCCAACTTCCAATATGCGACTGTGTATCATCAGCGCGTCATCGAAGTTCGCGGGCTTCCTGTAGCGCAACTGCAAACTACGCACTACAAACAAGACGCCCATTTGCTCACGAAGTTCCGTTTGCTCAAAGCCAAGACTGCGCAGCCACTCGGTACGGGCGCGCTCCATGAAGTTGAGGTAATTGGAATGATAAACCACGCCACCTGCGTCGGAATCTTCGTAATACACCCTGATCGGCCATTGAAACTGGGTCATTCCTGCCAAAGCTCTCCACTCATCAATGCACCGGGTACGGCTAAGCCAAAATGCTCATAGGATTGTCTGGTAGCAACGCGGCCACGCGGCGTGCGCATCAGGTAACCTTGCTGGATCAGGTAGGGCTCCAGCACATCCTCTATAGTATCGCGCTCCTCGCCTATGGCTGCGGCCAGGTTATCCAGGCCGACCGGGCCACCTCCGAATTTCTCCAGCACGGCCATCAGCAGTTTCCTATCCATCACGTCAAAACCCAGCTTATCTACATCCAGCATCTTCAATGCGGCATCTGCAATATCAGAGGTCACAACTCCATCCGACTTTACCTGTGCGTAATCGCGCACGCGCCGCAGCAACCGGTTGGCAATACGCGGTGTACCACGCGAGCGCTTGGCGATTTCCAGCGCACCATCACCCTGCATGGCCACATCCAGCAAGCCTGCAGAACGATGCACGATGCGGGCAAGTTCATCTGAAGTATAAAACTCAAGCCGCGACACAATCCCAAAACGATCACGCAAAGGATTGGTCAGCATACCGGCACGGGTAGTCGCGCCAACCAGCGTAAACGGCGGCAAATCCAGGCGCACAGAGCGCGCAGATGGCCCTTCACCTATCATGATATCCAGGCGATAGTCTTCCATTGCCGGATACAGAATCTCTTCCACAACTGGAGATAAGCGATGGATCTCATCAATGAACAGCACATCATTAGGCTCCAGGTTGGTCAGCAGCGCTGCCAGGTCGCCGGCTCGCTCCAGCACAGGGCCTGAGGTCTGGCGCATATTCACGCCCATTTCCTTGGCAATGATGTGCGCCAGCGTGGTTTTACCTAAACCCGGCGGGCCGAACAACAGCACATGATCCAGCGCTTCTGACCGACCACGTGCGGCACTGATGAAAATCTCCAGCTGGCCCCGTGCCTTTTCCTGCCCGACATACTCGTCCAGCGCCTTGGGGCGTAATGCCCGCTCCAGCGCCTCCTCTTGGGGGCTGGTAGGTTCTGCGGCAATCAGTCGGTCGGTTTCTATCATATTGATTTAAGGCTTATTCACTCTATGACTTGGACAACGATTTAAGTGCCTGGCGGATACCATCAGCCAATACCACATCGGCTGGTAGCTGCTTCACTGCAGCAAGCGCTTCACGTTCGTTATAGCCCAGCGCCAGTAGGGCATTGAGTACATCTCCACTGGCTGACCTGCTAGCACCCGCACTGGAATTGGTAAGGCCGTCTATGGTGAATTTATCCTTAAGCTCCAGCAGCAAGCGCTCTGCGGTCTTTTTGCCCACACCAGGAACTCGCGTAAGCATGGCGGTTTCCTGTAGGGCAATAGCCTGTATCAAATCATCTACCGACAAACCGCTCAAAATGGACAAGGCGGACTTTGCGCCTACGCCGTTCACTTTCAGTAGCTGGCGGAAGGTTGCGCGCTCCCGGTCGGTACCAAAGCCATACAGCAGCTGCGCATCCTCACGCACCACAAAATGCGTCAGCAGTGTCACGCTCTCACCCAATGCAGGCAGGTTGTAGAACGTGCTCATCGGCACTTCCACTTCGTAGCCCACGCCATGACAATCCACAATCACATGGGGTGGTGTTTTTTCCAGTAACAAGCCTTTGAGGCGACCTATCATGCGCTTGCACCTATTCGACAAATAGTTCTGGACATCATATCAGGCGCCCACCCTTGACACGGAAGCCTGCCGTCGCCAGCTTGCCCATGCCTTGCCCGCCATGCGCATGGCAGATGGCGCAGGCCAAAGCATCGGCGGAATCGGGCTTGGGTGTTGCGGGTAGTTTGAGTAAGCGTTTGACCATCTCTTGCACTTGCTCCTTGGCGGCGTGGCCATTACCCACGACAGATTGTTTGACTTGCAATGCAGTATATTCCGCCACAGGCAGGTTTTTAATCACGACTGCGCTGATTGCAGCGCCTCGTGCCTGCCCCAGCAGCAATGTTGACTGCGGGTTTACGTTTACAAATACTTTTTCTATTGCCACTTCTTGTGGTTCGTAGGTCTGGATGACTTCAAACAAGCCATCCAGAATGATTTTCAGGCGAGCGGGTAATTCCTCGCGGCCCTCACTATCTTCACCTTTGATCTTGGCACTCGCAGTCTTGATGGTACCGCTGGCAATATAAGTCAATTTTTCGCCTGACTTCTCGATCACCCCGAAACCTGTTAATCGCAGGCCCGGATCTATCCCCAAAATACGGACTACTGGCTTGGGAGTTGGTATCACTCAGTGGTATCACTCAACTAGATTTACTCGACCTGATTTATTCATTACTCATCAATGACAGCTGAGGTATACACTTCCTGAACATCATCGAGGTCATCCAGGGCATCCAGCAATTTCTGCATTTTGACACCCTCATCACCCGCAAACACAGTCTCGTTACTGGCTTTCATAGTAACTTCACCATAGACCGCAGTGAGTCCTGCTGCTTCAAGCGCTTCCTTTACAGCGGTGAAATCCCCAGGGCTGGTAATCACTTCAATACTACCATCATCGTTATTGATGATGTCTTCTGCGCCGGCTTCCAGGGCAGCTTCCATCACCTTGTCTTCATTGGTGCCAGGCGAAAAAATCAGGCTGCCGCAGTGCTTGAACATGAAGGCCACTGAACCATCGGTCCCCAGATTGCCGCCAAATTTGGCAAAAGCATGGCGCACATCAGCAACAGCGCGATTACGGTTATCAGTCAGGCAATCTACTATCACCGCTGCACCGCCTATGCCGTAGCCTTCGTAGCGAATTTCCTCGTAGTTCACACCTTCCAACGTGCCGGCGCCACGCTTGATGGCGTTTTCGATATTGTCTTTAGGCATGGATTCGCTTTTCGCTTTATCCACTGCCATGCGCAGACGTGGATTAGTGCCCACATCCGGGCCGCCCATGCGCGCTGCCACTGTAATTTCTTTGATCAGGCGGGTAAATATCTTACCGCGCTTTGCGTCCTGGCGACCTTTACGATGCTGAATATTGGCCCATTTGGAATGCCCTGCCATGTCTGAATCCTCTAAATCCGTGCCTTAAAATACAGGTATTGAATGCGAAAAATAGCTTACTGAAAACTTGCAGAATTCTATCACATCAGGCTATCGGTTCTAAAGCTGTGTCCAGAGGGGATGTAAAACTAAGGATGGGCTGGGTTCAATCCTGCCCCATGGCCGGCTCCACCGGCTCATGTTTGCGCATGGCGCGCACTGAAATTACGACCAGGGATAGCCCGATAAGCGCCATACCGATTATTTCCTGCCCGGCAGGCTCCTCGCCCAATTGCCACCACGCCGCCAATACGCCTATTACAGGTGCCAGCATAGAGGTCATGCTGGCGATTCCGGCAGGCAGACGCTGCAAAGCGTATAGCCAAAGCAACCAGGCCAGCGCGTTGCACAGCACAGCGTTGTAAATAACCGCCCCTGTGAAATCCAGCGTCCAATTGATTGGCGGGGCAGGCACCAGAAAGGCTGCAACCATCAAGGGGATTGAGCCAAACAACATTTGCCAGGCGGTCATTGACAGCAGATCCAGATCCGGCGCACGCTGATGCAGTTTTTTTGCCAGTATCACAGCCAACGCCCAGCTCATACCCGCCAGTATCGCCAGCACCATGCTGAACAAATCGGTTCCCAGATGCATGGGATCAAGAATAAACAGCAAGCCCAGCAGCGAAAACAGTACAGCCAACCACTGGGTATCGCGTATTTTTTCGCCCAGCATCGGCCATGCCAGCACCATGACCCAGAAAGGCATGGTATAGGTTAGTACCGCGGTTTTCCCGGCACCTCCCTCCACCAAAGCCCAGATAATCAAGCCGGTAAATCCGCAGGTCTGCAACAACCCTAAGATCACCAGCGTTGGGATTTCACGCGGACGCATAGGTTTGCGCAACACCAGGAGCAACGCCAGCAAGCACAGCGCGCCCAGGCTGGTACGTAGCGCGCCGAACTGGAAAGCACCCGCATCATGCAGTGCATGCTTCATGACCACCCAGTTATAACCCCACATGATGGCAAGCAACAGCAATGCAAAAAATGCACGTATGACTGGCTTGTTATTAGTCATCACTTGATTCGCCTGATGCCATCTTCTTCTCTAGCGATTAGTTCCAGATATGCGCAAGTACTTTCCAGCCGCCATCGGCCTGCTTCAGGTAGGTCACCTGCAGGCTACCCGCATAAGCCTTTCTTTCGCCACCAGCCTCGACTGATGCCGCACTCCATTTTGCACGCTGGAACGCCAGGCCGCCTTCGGAGACGACTTCAATCCGCTCGATGTTATGGTCAATAAAGCCCATGCCGATTACATTTTCCCAGAATGCCTGGATATCAGTTTTGCCCGTAACCTGGGCTGCACCTGCCGGCATGATAGTAGCTGCATCATCATAAAACGATGCTACCAAAGCAGCGTTTTTGGCATTAAAAGCTGCATCCCAGCTAGCATTCATAGTATTTACAGCAGTAATTAATGCCTGGTCATTGGTTAAAACAGTCATCTTGATTTTCCTCTGGTGATTTAAAACTTGTGGTTTAAAAGTTAGGCGCCTAACTACATGGGCAAAAAAACGCTTACTTGTCGGTAAAAGCATCCATCCCGGCATTGATAATTTGCAGAATCTGTCTGAGCTGCGTTCTCGCTGGCTCGCTCACGCCGGCCATACATAAGCTCAAGCGTCGGTAGTAATCCGGCATGACCGTGTCCAGCTTGGCCTGGCCTGCCGTCGTTAATTGAATGGAGACGCGCCGCCTGTCATTCGGGTCAAAAATACGGGTAACCAGTCCGTCGCGCTCTAATCCATCAAGCAGGCCAGTCATGGTGGCACGTGCTACCCCCGCTTTTTCCGAGAGTACGGATGGCGTTGAAGTGCTGGAATCTTCCCGCATCAACAGTATCAACACCCACCAGCGCCCTTGCAGTAAACCATGGCGACTCAGGCATTCGTCCAGTGAAACCGACAAGTCTGTGGCAACTCTAAGCAAGTAGAGGAATGTCGAAATCGCGCTAATATCGGCTTGCGGATAGCGTTGGGCGAATTTCGACAGAACTTCGGTAGTGGGCAGGTCTCGTAATTGCAGCATAGTTAGCCACATTATAGTTAGCTGACTAATTATGTCAACAGTTTAGAGTTTGGTTCTCACCCAGAAAGGTGTATATTTTACTTTAAACCACAAAATCAATAAAAAATCTAATGCGAGGAGATAGTCATGAAAACAGCGCGACAACTACTGGATATTAAAGGCGGCAAGACATTTTCGGTAACCCCCGACACGATGGTCTATGACGCATTATTGGTGATGGCTGAACATATGGTGGGCGCATTGCTGGTGATGGAAGATGACAGGCTTGCCGGCATCTTCTCTGAACGCGACTACGCCCGTGAAGTGGTCATCAAAGGCCGCACATCGAGGACCACTTTGGTGTCGGAAATCATGTCGACCAAACTTATTACAGTCACCCCGGACACCACCGTGGATGAGTGCATGAGTTTGATGTCAGGCAAGCGTATCCGCCATCTGCCTGTGATTGAAAATGGCAAGGTACTGGGCGTATTGTCCATTGGCGACCTGGTCAAGGAAACGATTGCCAACCAGGAATTCCTGATCCAGCAACTAGAAAGTTATATCCAGAGTTAACGTTAACTCTGGTTTGGCATTAGAGGTTAATGCGCCTTGGCATCAGGGCTTGGCCTCAGGGTTTGCATTAACCTCACCCCAGTTTTTATCCGGGTTATCTGCTGCTGCCTCACCAAGCTCCCGGCTTAACACCTGCAATAAATCCTCGCGCGAGCGATGGCTATGCTCAATCAGTTTGTTGATATCATGCCGCACGGGGTGCGACTTACGCAGCATCGCTTCATCATGCTGACGAAACCGTGAAACAGCCCGGTGCGCCTGGAACGCCCCATACCCTAGCTCACGCAAACTCTGCTCACCTAGTTGCAGCGCAGAAAAGAAAGTCTCACGTACTGCGTCTATCTGCAGATCCAGGTAATCGAAAGCATGCGTACGGTTACGCGCCCGCGCCAGTATGCGTACCTGTGGATAATGCTGTCGCACGTAACGCGCAGTCTCTATGGCATCTTCCGGGTTATCAATAGCTAATATCAACAGGCGTGCCTGTTCAATGCCAGCAGCCACCAGCACATCCGGCCGCGAGATATCGCCATAATAGGCCTTGAAACCAAACTGCCGCACCAGCTCAATCTGATTAGGGTCATGCTCAATCACTGTAGGCTTGATGCCCAGGCCATTCAGCAAGCGGGTCACCACCTGTCCAAAACGTCCGAATCCGGCAACAATCACTGGGCGCTGAGTATCTATCGCATCGAACTCAGTGGCTTTTCGATTCAGGTTACTCCGCGCCACTTTGTCGTAAAGCAATATCAATAGCGGAGTCGTGATCATGGAAACCGCCACCACTGCATTCAGCAGGCTGGTAGTCGGTGTATCCAGCACGCCCTGCTGGGATGCCGCACTAAATACCACGAAGGCAAACTCACCCACCTGCGACAAAGTCAGCGCAAAAAACACGGCATCCGCCCTGCATTGTTTGAACAGCCGACCCAAAGGATAGAGCAGCAGGATTTTGGCAATAACAAAAGCCAGTGCCAACCCAGCCACCAATAAGGGCTTTTGCAAAATCAGGCCCACATCAACTGACATGCCCACGGCAATGAAGAACAGCCCCAATAGCAGGCCCTTGAACGGTTCGATATCCAGTTCCAGTTCCTGGCGATACTCTGAATCTGCCAGCAGTACGCCAGCGATAAAAGCGCCCAGCGCCATAGACAAGCCCACCAGCTGCATCAGTACGGCAACACCCATCACCAGGAATAGGGCAAAGGCGATAAATATCTCACGCAAGCCGGTATTGGCGATATAGCGCAACACCGGGCGCAGCAGATAATTACCACCCACTATGATCAATACGACCAGCCCAATCGCCTTAATCAGCGGCACCCATTCAAAAGTCGTGCTGGCACTGGCAGGGGTTAGCAAACCCAGCAACAGCATTAATGGGATAACCGACAAATCCTGAAACAGCAGCACCGCAAATGCGGAGCGGCCTGCGGATTGGTCCAGCACACCTCGTTCCTTCAAAGTCTGCACCGCAATGGCGGTAGAAGACATCGCTACCCCCATGGCCGCCACCAGGGCGATGCGCCAATCTATATGGAATAGCATGCCGGCGATAAAGATGACAGCTGTTGTCAGCACAACCTGCAAGCCGCCTAGCCCGAAGATAGGCAGCTTCAGTTCCAGCAACTTATCCAGGTTCAGTTCCAGGCCTATGAGGAATAGCATCATCACTACGCCAAATTCGGCAAAGTGCAATACCGTTTCCACCTCGGCTATCAGCCCGAACGCCCATGGGCCAATGAGGACACCAGCCAGCAAATACCCCAGCACCGAGCCCAGACCGATACGCCTGGAGATAGGCACCACAAGGATGGCGGCTCCCAGATAAACCACCGCCTGTAGCAACAATGGGGGAATATGGATTTCACTCATGCTGCATCCCCTTCATCGATAAAGTCGGCTTGTATACTGTGTAAGGAGTGTACTTTTTGCAGTGCGTCGCCGTTGACGAATCCCTGCAACCACGCCCTGTAACTGACCACCTTGGATTCCAGCGCATCATCATCAAGATTGCTGGAGGCGTCCGTCAGGAAAGGCCGCAAGAAATGCATGCCACACAACCTGGCCGTTTGCTCGAATGGCCTTAAAAACTCTGCGGGCGAAAAATTGTTCTGGGCGCCGCGCTGATACAGGCTAGCTGGCCCACCACTGGAGATCGCGTTTACCCAGCTCTTGTTTTCGAGGGCATTGCCACCTTCGCCATAAGCCCAACCACGGGTGAGTACCGTATCTATCCAGTTTTTCATCAGAGGCGGGCAGGAATACCAATGCAACGGATGCTGGAACACGATGACATCATGCTGCTCTACCAATGCCTGTTCGGTATCTGCATCAATCAATTGCTCAGGGTAAGTTTCATAAAGGTCGTGCACCGTCACGTTGGGCAACGAACTAACTGCGCCGAGTAAGGCCCGATTGACTCGCGAGGATTCAAAATAGGGGTGGGCAAACACGACCAATACCTTGCGCTGAGGCGCTTGTGTGCTAGCTGACATTGTCATACTCAAACCAGCGCTCCATGTTGATGAGGTTGTTTCAACGCTGCCAGACGACAGAACTACAAATAGCGAGCCACCATGGCATTTTCAAACTCGCCGGCCGGGATAGGCAAGCGCACGGAAATGCCGCTGCCCGCAGCTTCAGTCACTGGCTCACCTTTTTTATTCAGCATAGCTTCCACCCGGATTTCCCGATTGCCGCTGGGGTGTATGATCTGCAAGCGGTCACCAACCGCAAAGCGGTTCTTCACCGTGATATCAGCCAAGCCCTTGTCCTCGTCGTAGGCAACAATATCGCCGACGTAAAGGCTCTGGTTGGACTTTGAATACCCTTGCATATAGTTCTGATGTTCCTGGGTATGGTGACGCTGGTAGAAGCCATCGGTATAACCACGATTAGCAAGGTTTTCCAGCTCGCCCAGCAGGCTCATATCAAAAGGGCGGCCCGCCACGGCATCATCAATCGCCTGGCGGTAGTTCTGGCAAGTACGCGCCACGTAATAGCGCGACTTGGTACGTCCTTCGATCTTGAGGGAATCCACACCCATCTTGGTCAGCCGTTCCACATGCTCAATCGCGCGCAGATCCTTGCTGTTCATGATGTAGGTGCCATGCTCGTCTTCCATGATGGGCAATAGCTCGCCAGGACGGCCCTTTTCCTCGATCAGATAGACCTTATCGGCCTCAGGATGGCGCTGCATACTGCCGCAACTGGACAGTGCGGATTTTCCCATCTCTTCCTTGAAGTCGAACTCATTAAGGCGAATGACGCCCGCCGGATCTTCTTGTGCATCATGTACTTTGTAATCCCAGCGACAACTGTTGGTGCAGCTCCCCTGATTGGGGTCACGGTGGTTGAAATAGCCTGAGAGCAGGCATCTACCGGAGTAGGCAATGCACAAGGCACCATGCACAAATACCTCCAGTTCCATCTCCGGGCAGCGTTGGCGGATTTCTTCGATTTCATCCAGCGAAAGTTCGCGCGACAGGATGACGCGCGTCAAACCCAGCGCCTGCCAGAATTTAACCGTCGCATAATTCACGGTATTGGACTGCACGGACAAATGCACCGGCACTTCCGGCCATTTCTCACGCACCATCATGATGAGGCCGGGATCGGCCATGATCAGGGCATCCGGCTTGAGCGCGATCACAGGCTCCATATCCGCCAGATAGGTTTTAAGTTTGGCGTTGTGCGGCATGATATTGCTGGCGACGAAGAATTTCTTGCCGCGCGCATGTGCTTCACTAATGCCTTGCCCCAGCTCTGCCAGGCCAAAGCCATTGTTACGCACGCGCAAGCTATAGCGCGGCTGGCCCGCATAAACTGCATCTGCACCATAGTCGAATGCGGTACGCATGCGATCCAGATCGCCTGCTGGTGCCAATAACTCCGGGGACTTGATTGCCATATCGTTCATCAAAATACTTTCTTGCTATGCTTATTCGCCGATGACTTTCACCAGCACTCGCTTGTTGCGACGGCCGTCGAACTCGCCGTAAAAAATCTGTTCCCAGGGTCCGAAATCGAGCTGGCCATCAGTCACGGCCACCACCACTTCACGCCCCATGATCTGGCGCTTCATATGCGCATCGGCATTATCTTCGCCGGTATCATTGTGGCGGTAACTGCGTATCGGCTCATGCGGTGCCAGCTTCTCCAGCCATTGTGCGTAGTCATGATGCAGGCCGGATTCATCATCGTTAATGAAGACGCTGGCGGTGATATGCATGGCATTAATCAGGATCAGCCCCTCGCGCACGCCGCTCTCGCGCAGGCATTCGCGCACTTGAGGCGTAATGTTGATAAAGGCGACACGCGTAGGTGGGTTGAACCAAAGCTCTTTACGATAACTTTTCATAAGTAACCCCTTCGAAATTATCAGGCATTAACCAGGGCGATTATAACGCGCCCTGGCCCAATCTTTCTGACTGCCAACCTGGCGTTTATTTTGCAGCTTATTTCACATCGTCGGGTAAGTGATATTGCCGTTCACGATAAAGCATGGCCGGCAATAGCACGTTAGCAAGCGCTCGCTGCTCTACCTTCCCTGAATCAGGCGGAGTAGGCGTGATGGACAGACTCTTGGCTTTGGTATCGTACAGTGCATGCGTAGGCGCCTTGCCTGAGCGCAGCACCACCACCTTGTCCCCTTCCATCCATGCATAATGCTGCTCAAACTGCATCATGGCGCGGCCGGGCGCATCTGCCGGCACCTTGCTGATATCCCGACCCAACATGGGGTGATCTGCCTCTATGCCCATCAGGGAAAGTGCCGTTACCGGCAAGTCTATCTGACTGGATACCGACTTGATCTTGCGCGGCTCAAGATCGGCACCGAGGATAAGGGCAGGAATATGGAAATTCTTGATGGGCACCAGGCTATCGCCACGTACCCGGATATCATGGTCGGCCACTACGATAAATAAAGTGTCTTTCCAGTAATCACTCTTTTTGGCCTGCTCAATAAACTTGCCCAGGGCGTAATCCGCATATTTGACCGCATTGTTTTCCGTCGCTTTCACCGGGTCATGCAACTCAATGCGCCCATCGGGGAACTCGAATGGTGAATGATTCGACGACGAAAACACCAGGGTAAAAAACGGCTTGCCCTGCTCATGCTGCCTGCTGATTTGCTCATGCGTCTTGTTAAACAGGTCTTCGTCCGAGGCACCCCAACTACCCACGAACACCGGATTTTTGTAGTCTTTTTGATCGGTCACTGCCTGAAAGCCGTTACCCATGAAAAAGCCATTCATGTTGTCGAAGTGGGATTCACCGCCATAGATAAACTCGGTGTGATAACCGCGCCGTCCGAGCAAATCGGCAATGGAAAAGAAATGCTGTTGTGACAGCGACAGCTTGACCACGCTTTGCGCAGGGGTGGGTGGAAAGCCTGTCACCACTGCCTCAATGCCACGCACCGAGCGCGTACCGGTGGCATAAAGTTGCTCGAACCACCAGCCCTGCTCTTTTAGTTTCTCCAGCTCAGGCGTTACCGGCACGCCACCCAGGGAGCCAACAAAGGTAGCGCCCAGGCTTTCTTCCAGGATAACCACAAGATTCAGGGGTCGCTCACGCTGGCGACTCGGCACCAGATGATTCAGCGTTGGCATGGCATCATTGCCCAGGAAAGGCGCCGTGCCCGGATCATTAACACGATCTTCGGCAATCAGCCGGATCATGTCCTCGCGCGACATTTTGCCGTACATCTCGCTCGATTTACTTTCGTGCTTCAGGTTGTAAATCGCATGCGTGACAGACCAGGCCGAATTGAGTATCAAGCTATTCACCATAGAGTCGGTGGTGATGGCAAACATGGCGGGATTGGCTGGACGATGGCCCGTAGTAGAACGGATAGCAAAAGCCAGTAACAGGAATACGAGCGGCCATGCCAACAACGTCATGGTGACACTCCAGGTGTTCTGCTGCGTCAGCCACGGCTGCATAAAGCGGCTCATCAGCCATACCGTCAGGGCCGTTACCGCCACGCCCAGAAACACATGCACGCGGAAACCATTCCACAGCATGGGCAACACCTCTTTCGGGTATTTCAGGTACTCGACAAACAGGCGGTTAGGGCGAACATCGTACTCTGCGATAAAGCCGGGAGTCGCCGCCTCCAGAAAAAACAGTAAGGTAATGCAGGCTACTACCCAGACAAAAGTGAATTTCTGCCATGCTGGCCACAGGCTGCTGAACGCCGCCAGTGGCAGCAAAAGCAAAGGAATCAGGCACAGCAAAGCCAGCTGGATAATATCGACACGCACGCCCTGAATCAGCATCTGTGGCCATACCCCGGTCGCCTCAACACGCGGGGCTTGCCATATCATCAGACCGGCGCGGGACAAGGTCAGAAACAGCAGCCCAACCAGAAACAAGGCCACCAACGGAGCGTAAGGCCCGAAATGGGAAAGGAAACGCCAAAAACAGAGCTTAATCATGCGGATAAACTACCAGGCTGATGTAAACGAGGGAACTGCACCATGAAGCACTCCAGAAATAAATCTATGTAAGACACTATCGATCAAACCGAACTATCCAACCGAGTCGGATATTGAGGAAATAATGCCTATTTGCAAGCCCTGCATGGTAGCGGAAAACCCCTTATATTGGCAAAAGCAAATGCTGAAGAAAGTGCAGCGTTGAAGCGATATCAGTTAACAAACCAGTTTCCCGTGACCGGCTTCGTGGCGCAATACCTATCATGGTTTTTAAAATACGGCTTTACTTTAGAGGTCGATAAGATTAATTTTAACTACCTAGTTTTGAACGTAACGCACCTTAAACTTTCTTACTTGCATGTTTTGCCCTTAATTAAGAACTAATGAATACTGTGTTTTCAAAAAATCGTTCTATGCTGATTGTGATGTGGTTGATCGCAATGCAACTGGTCGCGCCTTTTTTACATGGGCACCCCAGCGGCATAGGCGCAGTGACAGGTGCTGGCATCCATGTGCATGTAGTCGATGATTTTGATGTGCCAAAACACGCGTCTGAACAGCCAGTCATACACTCCGAAGTCATACACCAGCACATTGTTGCAGTCGCCAGCGGTTTGGCCGAAAAGTTGAAAATCAACCTGCTAACGGCCGCACTTCTTCTGACTATCATTTGGGCATTTTTCAATTCACTTGCTTCAAGATACTACTCCCCGCTTGCATCCCCCTTTGTAAAACCACCGATAAACCGCACCCGCCCCTCACGGGCACCTCCTACTCTGAACTAATGCATTGGCGGCTTGTGCCGCTGTATTTCATCGCCAGTTTTTGACGATGCTTATTGCATTATTTGGAGTAATCAATGAATCAAACTCTTCACCTGATTAGCAGGTCATGCCTGTGCTTATTGGGCTTGTTGCTGGCTGGCGTTTCGTGGGCCGAACCACCAGAGCATGATGACGACCTAACGCTCAATGCCCAGATCACATTGCACAGCGTACTCGAACAAACCATTGCACGTTACCCCGACAGTCGCGTTCTGGAAGCTAAACGGCTGGAGGTGGAAGCACGCGGCAAACATGCGAGAGGCTGGTTGCCTTTTGCCCCGGCAGTAGGGTTCAGAAACCAGAATGATGTCATCACTTCCGGTCGGGGTGAGCGCGAGTGGGAGGCCGACTTTGAAATACCGACATGGCTGCCGGGGCAGCGTGCCGCACGCGAAGCCATTGCCCAGGATGCGCTGTCAGGCCTGACCGACAGCCGAGACCATCTATCCCTGCAGGTGGCCGGGCTATTACGCGATGCCATATGGGACATTTCCATGATGACCAACCAGGCCTCGTTGGCAGAAAGCCGCCATCAGACAGCCCTGGCCTTGCTGCATGATGTTGAAAGACGGTTCAAAGCCGGCGACCTGGCAAAAACCGATGTCATGCTGGCGCAGAACGAAGTGTTTCAAGCCGAAACCATGAAGCTACGGGCAGAAGCAGAAGTCAAGCATGCGCAATTTCGCTACACCATGCTGACGGGGCTGAAAATGCTGCCAGTGCAGATTAGCGAAACCAAGTCTGCAAACTCCCTGGATGAGCAACACCCCAGCCTGCGCGATGCTGCCAAGAAAATCCTGGTGGCAGATGACGAGCGCAATCTGGTGCGCGTCGAACGTCGCGAAAACCCTTCCATTTTCCTCAATGCGCGCAGCCAGCGCGGTGCATTTGATAACCAGTCGAATGATAGCCTCGGCTTTAAAGTACGTATTCCACTTGAAAGCGCCACACGCAGCGCGCCATTGATTGCCGGTGCCGAGATGAACTATGCAAGAAATCAAAGCGATGCGATGCGTTTGCGTTATGCCCTGGAAACCGCATTTCACGAAGCGGAACATAACCTGGAAGTAACGCAAGCGGAACTTGAGGTTGTCACGCGGCAGCAAGTCAATGCACAAGACAGCTTGACCCTGGCAAAGAAAGCGTTTTCGCTGGGCGAAATCGACCTAGTCAATCTGCTACGCGTGCAAGCGCTGGCTTATGAGGCTGAACGGGCATTAAGACAAAGACAGATTCAGTTGCAATGGGATACGGCCCGCTACAACCAAGCGGTAGGGGAGCTGCCATGAACCTGATCAACCAATCCCCAGACACTGGCTTACGCAACAATTCGCCCATCAAGAATACTGGAGTAGCAATGTTTACCAAACCCTTATTAAAAAATATGAGTACCAAAAATACCGGCTGGCTATTGCTATGCCTCGCTGCTGTAATCCCAGGCTTTGCTGGCGCAGTTGAAATCATCAAGATCACGCCGGCACAGCAAAAAACCCTGCATCTGGAACTAGCCGCTATCCAGCCTGCCAGCGCGATCAACAGCCAGCGCCTGCCCGGCGAAATCGTGGTGCCGGTGGGGCAATCCCGCGTAATCAGCGCTCCGCAACCAGGCTTGATTGATGAAGTGATGGTAGCGACCGGCCAAAGCGTACGCAAAGGCCAGGTGCTGGCACACTTGAGCAGCCCCGACCTGGTGGCCTTGCAACGGGATCACTTACAGGCACTATCCCAGCAACGTTTATCGCAAAATTCCCTTAACCGCGATGCCGAACTATACAAGGACGGCATTATCGCTGAGCGACGTTATCTCACCTCTAAAAGCAATCACGCTGAAGTCAGTGCCCAACTGGCTGAAAGGCGCCAAGCTCTCAAGCTCTCAGGCATGAGCAACCAGGCCATCAGCAAGCTCGAATCTAGCGGCAGTTACGCCAGTGGCATGAGTCTGGTAGCGCCTATTGATGGCGTGGTGCTGGAGCAGCTGGTGACAACAGGCCAGCGCATTGACACCTCAATGCCGATTTACCGCATCGCCAAACTTGATCCTTTATGGCTTGAAATCCGTGTGCCGGCGCAAGCATTGAGCGGCTTGGTCAATGGCATGCAAGTGACCATTGCCAACTCAAAGGCGACTGGCAAGGTGATCACCATCGTTCGCAACATCAACAAACTCGACCAGACCGCACTGGTGCGGGTTGAGATTACATCGGGCACAGATACCTTATCCCCGGGCCAACTGGTGGAAGCTGAAATTTTGCGCACTACGACAGAAAGCAGCTTTAGCGTACCCAAGAGCGCCGTATTTCAGAAAAGCACCGGCAAGGATAGCAACGAAAGTTATGTTTTTATCCAAGTCGCAGGTGGATTTGAACCACGTAAAATTGTGCTGATCAGCAGCGAAAGTCGTCAGGCCATCATTCGTGGCGATTTCAAAGGTGGTGAGCAAGTCGTCAGCGCTGGCATTGCGGCACTCAAAGCCAAGTGGCTGGGCATAGGGAGCGAATAATGCTGAATAACCTGATTGCGTTTTCCCTGCGCCAACGCCTGTTGATGATGTTGTTCGTCCTGGGTTTGGTTGGCGGCGGCATGTATGCCATGCAGAATTTGCCGATTGATGCATTTCCCGATGTTTCCAGCACCCAGGTCAAAATTATTATCAAATCCCCCGGTTTGACGCCTGAAGAAATAGAGGCACGCATTACCGCCCCGGTCGAGATAGAAATGCTAGGCCTGCCCAAGCAGACCATGCTGCGCGCCGTGGCCAAATACGGCCTGACCGACATCACCATAGATTTTGCCGACGGTACCGATATCTACTGGGCACGCCAGCAGGTGGCCGAACGCCTGAATAATGTGTGGGGGAATCTGCCCACGGATATTTCGGGTGGCATGGCCCCCATGACGACGCCACTGGGCGAGATGTTCATGTTCACGATTGAAGGCGGTGGCTTGTCGCTGGAAGAACGTCGCAGCCTGCTGGATTGGGTGATACGCCCGCAATTACGCAGCGTACCCGGCGTGGCAGATGTGAACTCGCTAGGGGGGCTGGTGCGCAGCTTTGAAATCATCCCCGACCTGGCGCGCATGACCGCCCGTGGCATCACTCTGGATGCATTGCAGCAAGCGCTGGACCGCAACAATCGCAACGATGGTGCGGGCAGGCTGAGTGAAGGTGAGGAATCACTCATCGTCCGCTCGGAAGGCCGTTTTAACACCCTGGACGATGTGCGCAACACCGTCATTAGCGCCACCGCCGGCATGCCGGTGCGCGTCAATGATGTCGCGGAAGTGAAGATAGGCGCTCTTACTCGCTATGGCGCAGTCAGCCATAACGGTAAGGGTGAGGTGGTAGAAGGGCTGGTTTTAGGGTTGCGCGGTGCCAATGCACGCCAGGTGGTTGAAGGCATACGCACGCGGCTGGCGGAGATACAGCCTACCCTGCCCCCGGGGGTGACCACCCAAGTATTCTATGACCGTGGCAGCCTGGTAGACCGCGCCATTCATGGCGTGTCCAAGGCCTTGCTGGAAGCCATCGTGCTGGTCGTGATACTGCTGATCCTGTTTTTGGGCGATCTGCGTGCGGCATTGACAGTGGCACTGGCTTTACCGCTGGCCGCACTAGTCACCTTTATGCTGATGCGCAGCTTTGGCCTGTCCGCTAACCTGATGAGCCTGGGCGGTCTTTCCATTGCCATCGGCATGTTGGTGGATGCGGCTGTGGTCGTGGTAGAAAACATTGCAGCGCACCTGAGCCAGCACGAGAAAAACCTGGAAGAGTCGACACTGATTGCAGATACCGAGCAACCAGCACTTGCAAAGAAAACACGTCTTGAACTGATTACCTTTGCGGTGCAGGAGGTCGGTGTGCCGGTGACTGCAGGCATACTGATCATCATCACGGTGTTTTTACCTTTACTTACCCTGCAAGGGCTGGAAGGCAAACTATTTAGCCCGGTGGCACTCACCATCGTCTTCGCGCTTGCCGGTTCGCTGGTGTTGTCGCTGACTGCCATCCCGGTACTGGCTTCGCTGCTGCTGGGAAAAATCAGCCACGAAGAACCCTGGCTGGTGCGCAAGGCCCTCGGCATCTACACGCCAGCGCTAAACTGGTCGCTCAAGCACACGCGTATCGTCGTCATAGGTGCGCTGCTGGCATTGGTGGCGACCGGTTTCGTCTATATGCAGATCGGCAAGATATTCATGCCTACCATGGATGAAGGCGACATCATTATCGGCACCGAAAAGCTGCCTTCCATCAACCTCAAACAAAGTCTGGCGATGGACGGTAATCTGCAGGAAGCCATCTTGAGCCGGGTACCGGAAGTGAAGCAGGTAGTATCCCGCGTGGGTGCCGATGAGCTGGGGCTGGACCCCATGGGCTTGAACCAGACCGACCAGTTCCTGATACTCAACCCCAGGGAAACCTGGCGCTCACCTGATAAAAACGTGTTGATCGATAAGTTGAGAGTGGTGATGCAGGATTTTCCCGGCATGGCTTTCAGCTTTACCCAGCCTATCGACATGCGCGTTAATGAAATGATCCTGGGCGTGCGCGGTGACCTCGCCATCAAGATTTTTGGCAGCGACCTGGATGTGCTGAACAAGACAGCCCTAGCCATCAAACACGTGCTGGAGAGCATCCCCGGCAGCCAGGATGCCTACACCCCGCAAAATAGTGGCGTGCAATACCTGCGGGTAGAAATTGACCGTATGGCGGCCGGCCGACTGGGCTTTGACATCACCCAGATCGAGGATATTTTACGCGCGCATGTTGAAGGTAAAGTGCTTGGTATTGTGCAAGAGGGCCAGCGCCGAACCCCGCTATTACTGAGGGGAACAGAAGCCCTGCGCTTTTCGCCTGCCGAGTTTTCCAACTTGCGCCTGACTTTAGCCAACGGTGCCAGCGTGCCGCTATCAAATATCGCGCGCCTGGTCAGAACCGATGGACCGGTGAAGATAGATCGTGAACGTGCTGCGCGCATGGTCGTGGTCACCGTCAATGTGCGGGGGCGTGACCTGGTCAGCTTTGTAGAGGAGGCCAAGCAGCGGGTTGCGGCTGATGTCAAACTGACTGAAGGCTACCACTTGCTTTGGGGCGGCCAGTTCGAAAACCAGCAACGCGCGGCACAACGGCTGGCGATTGTAGTACCGATTGCCTTGGGGCTGATCTTCATGCTGCTCTATACCACCTTTAATTCGGTACGGCAGTCCGCCTTGATTCTGGCCAACATTCCATTCGCCATGATAGGTGGGGTGTTCGCCTTGTGGATTTCAGGCGAGTACCTATCTGTGCCTGCGTCTGTAGGTTTTATAGCGCTATTGGGCATAGCCGTACTGAATGGGGTAGTGATGGTGAGCTACTTTAACCAGCTCGCCAGTACCGGCATGGCAATGGCACAAGTGGTGGTTGAGGGTGCAAGGCGGCGCTTAAGGCCGGTATTGATGACAGCAAGTATTGCCGCTTTTGGTTTGGTGCCGCTATTGTTTGCTACCGGGCCAGGCTCGGAGATTCAGCGCCCGCTTGCCATTGTTGTGATCGGCGGCCTGGTGACATCTACGCTACTGACACTGATATTATTGCCGATGATGTATAGAAGATTTGGTGCTGAAACAGCCGAGCAATAGTCGGCTGATGTTAAAGCTACCTTGTTGCCAAGGGCTAAATTCACAAGATTACCCAGATAAATAGCAGTAGCTTTATCTGGGGGTTTTACGTCTGTCGTATTCAATGATGCTGATTTCTTTCACTTCAATCCCAAAGTTACTTTGCTCCAGCGGCACTATCAAATCTTCATATTTCTTGTAGTTGCTCTGGGTTTGCTGGGTAGTCGTAGCATCCCTGGCTTTACGTGGTTTTTTAACGTCTATTTTTTTAGATTTAAATAGCAAACTCAGTAAATTTGTCATGATTTAACTCCCTCTCCAGGCATAGGGCGAACGCCATATCTGGAGAGACGCAAGCTATGTGCCAAATAGCTGAGCCATGCACATGATTGCCAGAAGAAACAACAACCTACTGATAAATATAGAAAATATTTACCTCAAACTTTTCACTTTTCAACACTACATGCAAATCGCTTAATTATTTGTCAAAAATTTTGACGATTTTGTAAAGCACTGTACGAATTTTCGACATATCTTGTTCTGTTATGCGGCATGAGTTTCAACTCAAAACAAGCTAGCCCTGCACGCTCTCAGTCATCTGGCCGCAATAGCCTTCCAGGCTTTCTGGTAACTCTTTCGGGCATACCCCGCATTGCTGGTTGCCGGGCACAGCGTAATCAATGAACTTGGGATACGGTAAGTTTAAACTAGCCATAATTTCCTTGAACTCATCCATGGTTTTCCCACTGCCCAACCTTGGATTGCGCGTTTTTTCCTGGCCTATCGATGATACAAAACGGCTGTGATAGTCATGGCCCGGATACACCAGGTAATCATCCGGCAAGGTAAATAGTTTGCGATGAATACTATGGTACAAATCTTCCGAGCTGCCGTTCTGGAAGTCGGTGCGGCCACACCCATCCACCAGCAACGCATCGCCGGTAAATACACGATTGCCGATAGAGTAAGAGAAATGCCCCAGCGTATGGCCTGGCGTATGCAATGAGTTCAGTTCGATACTGCCAACCTGCAGCGGCTTACCCTCCTCCAGATATTCATCGGCACAAGGCAGCCTGTCGATAATCGGATTTGCGATGCGGCTACCAACGCGTTTTTTAAGCTCGAGAGCACTGGTAATATGGTCGGCATGGATATGGGTATCAAC
>Ga0208125_100203_pt1 | contig 51627 bp, 47 predicted proteins | sample LakWasM128_HOW14_2_FD_183938 | JGI IMG/M metagenome (GOLD analysis project Ga0208125, IMG submission 183938) | Freshwater sediment methanotrophic microbial communities from Lake Washington under simulated oxygen tension - Sediment Metagenome... | ecosystem: Environmental > Aquatic > Freshwater >...
GTTTTTTTTCGCTATAATTCGTTAATTCTGAAACGGGAAGAGTAAACCTACTCCTCCCGTTTTGCATATCTGCCATCTGTTCATGATGGACAAAGACTATACAATTTTTAATGCTGTAAAAACAAGGAGTTACTGTGTCACAAAACCTGCCCGCCATACTAGTACTTGCAGATGGAACCGTGTTTCGTGGCATGTCAATTGGAGCGTCAGGCCACGCAGTGGCCGAGGTTGTATTCAACACTTCGATGACTGGCTACCAAGAGATCCTCACCGATCCGTCATACACCAAACAAATCGTTACCTTAACTTATCCGCACATCGGCAATTACGGTGTCAATGCTGAAGACGTAGAGTCTGGCAAGGTTTATGCAAGCGGTTTGATCATTCGCGATTTACCGCTTATCCACAGTAATTTCAGAAGCACGCAATCTTTATCTGAGTATCTGGTTGCCAATAATGTAGTGGCTATTTCTGATATCGATACGCGTAAGCTGACACGTATCTTGCGTGAAAAAGGCGCTCAAGCCGGTGCGATCATTGCAGGTGAGGCTGATGACGCCAAAGCGATCACTCTGGCTAACAGCCTGATTGCCGATTTCCCGGGAATGGCAGGTTTGGACTTGGCTAAGGTAGTGAGTTGCGAAAAATCATATCAGTTCACTGAAGGTGAGTGGGTGCTGGGTCAAGGCTACACCAAGGCTCCGGAACAAAAATTCCATGTGGTGGCTTTTGATTACGGCGTTAAGCGCAATATCTTGCGTATGCTGGTTTCACGCGGCTGCAAAGTGACGGTGCTGCCAGCGCAAGCGACAGCTGAAGAAGCGCTCGCGCTGAATCCTGATGGCGTATTCCTGTCAAATGGCCCAGGCGACCCTGAGCCATGTGATTATGCAATTAAAGCGATTAAAACCATTGTAGATAAAGGTGTACCTACTTTTGGTATCTGCCTGGGTCACCAGTTGCTGGCTTTGGCCAGTGGCGCAAAAACCGTAAAAATGAAATTTGGTCACCACGGTGCAAATCACCCGGTGCAGGATGTTGAAACCAAGCGCGTCTATATTACGAGCCAGAACCATGGTTTTGCTGCCGATGCGGCAAGCTTGCCTGCCAATATCAAGATCACGCATGTTTCATTATTTGATGGCAGCCTGCAAGGCATTGCGCGTACTGACAAACCTGCGTTCAGTTTTCAGGGGCATCCGGAGGCAAGTCCAGGCCCAACCGAAATGAGTTATTTGTTTGATCGCTTCATTAGCATGATGCAGGCCAAACAACATTAGCCGCGGATGTACGCGGATAAGCGCAGATGGTTATTCGTGTAAAAGTGGTGGTATTTTTGGTTTTAAGGTAATTAGGCAAATAAATTAAGGAAATTAAGCAAATAAATGATACAAAGTTGAACGAATTATCTGTGTTCATCTGTGTTTATCTGCGGCTAAATAACTATGGCAAAACGTACAGACATTAAAAGTATTCTAATTATCGGCGCAGGCCCTATCGTGATCGGTCAGGCCTGTGAGTTTGACTATTCCGGTGCGCAAGCCTGTAAAGCGCTGCGTGAAGAGGGTTATCGCGTTATTCTTGTGAATTCAAATCCGGCTACGATCATGACTGATCCGGAAATGGCTGATGCAACCTACATTGAGCCTGTGACTTGGCAAGTAGTCGAAAAAATTATCGAAAAAGAGCGCCCGGATGCGCTGTTGCCAACCATGGGTGGCCAGACCGCTTTGAATTGTGCGCTGGATCTGGACAAACACGGCGTGCTCGCAAAATTCAACGTAGAGTTGATCGGCGCTTCAAAAGAGGCAATTGACAAAGCTGAAGATCGCCAGAAATTTAAAGATGCAATGACCAAAATCGGTTTGGGCTCCGCCCGTTCCGCTGTTGCGCATAGCATGGAAGAAGCATTGCAGGTGCAGGCTACTATTGGCTATCCGGCGATTATTCGCCCGTCATTCACGATGGGCGGCAGCGGTGGCGGTATTGCTTATAACCGTGAAGAATTCATCGCCATCTGCGAGCGCGGTTTGGATGCCTCACCAACCAATGAGTTACTGATTGAAGAATCGCTGCTTGGCTGGAAAGAGTACGAGATGGAAGTTGTGCGTGACTCTGCCGACAACTGCATCATCATCTGTTCAATCGAAAATCTGGATCCTATGGGTGTGCATACTGGTGACTCGATCACGGTTGCGCCTGCACAAACGTTGACGGATAAAGAATATCAGATCATGCGTAACGCCAGCCTGGCTGTGCTTCGCGAGATTGGTGTTGATACTGGTGGTTCAAACGTGCAGTTTGCGATTAATCCTGACGATGGCCGCATGATCGTTATCGAGATGAACCCGCGTGTATCACGCTCATCTGCACTGGCTTCCAAAGCAACTGGCTTCCCAATTGCCAAAGTGGCTGCAAAACTGGCGGTTGGTTTTACGCTGGATGAGCTACGTAATGAAATTACCGGCGGTGCAACGCCTGCGTCTTTCGAGCCTAGTATCGATTACGTTGTGACTAAAGTGCCGCGTTTTGCATTTGAGAAATTTCCGCAGGCAGATAGCCGACTGACAACACAGATGAAATCTGTAGGCGAGGTGATGGCCATTGGCCGCACTTTCCAGGAATCATTCCAGAAAGCCATGCGTGGTTTGGAAGTTGGTGTCGATGGTCTGGATGAAAAAACCACAGACATGGACACGATTACTAAAGAAATCGGTGTGCCTGGCCCTGAGCGTATCTGGTATGTGGGTGATGCATTCCGTATGGGCTTAAGTGTTGAGGATGTCTTCAATATTTCAAAAATCGACAGATGGTTTCTCACGCAGCTGAAAGATATTATCGATCGCGAACAGGCGCTGAAAGGCAGAAATCTTGCCGATCTGGATAAAGCTGCTTTGCTGCAACTGAAACGCCGTGGCTTCTCTGATCGTAGGCTGGCTAAACTGATGAATACTGACCAGCATGCGGTGCGTGCTTACCGTCAGGCTTTGAATGTGCGCCCTGTATACAAGCGTGTGGATACCTGTGCTGCCGAGTTTTCAACCAATACGGCTTACATGTACTCAACGTACGAAGAAGAGTGCGAAGCGCAGCCTACCAATAATAAAAAAATTATGGTGCTGGGCGGTGGTCCGAACCGTATCGGCCAAGGTATTGAGTTCGATTATTGCTGTGTGCATGCGGCTTTTGCTATGCGTGAAGACGGTTACGAAACTATCATGGTTAACTGTAACCCTGAAACGGTTTCTACTGATTACGACACCTCAGATCGACTGTATTTTGAGCCAGTAACATTGGAAGATGTGCTCGAAATCGTAGCGCTGGAAAAACCGGTTGGTGTGATCGTTCAATACGGCGGCCAAACACCATTGAAACTGGCGCGTGAACTGGAAAAAGCCGGCGTGCCTATTATCGGTACTACACCGGATGCGATTGACATGGCTGAAGACCGTGAGCGCTTCCAGAAAATGCTGCATGAATTAGGCCTGAAACAGCCACCTAACCGTACCGCACGTACCGAACAAGAAGCCTTGCGCTTGGCCGGTGAAATTGGCTACCCGTTAGTGGTGCGTCCTTCTTATGTTTTAGGCGGCCGTGCGATGGAAATCGTGCAGGAGCAAAGCCAGCTCGAGCGCTACATGCGTGAAGCGGTTAAAGTTTCAAACGAGTCACCGGTATTACTGGATCGTTTTCTCAATGATGCGCTTGAAGTGGATGTGGATGCATTGTCTGATGGCGTGGAAGTCATCATCGGCGGTATTATGGAACACGTTGAACAGGCGGGTGTACACTCAGGTGACTCAGCATGTTCATTGCCACCTTACAGTTTGTCAGCTAAATTGCAGGATGAATTGCGTGTGCAAACCAAACAGATGGCAAAAGCTTTAGGCGTGGTTGGTTTAATGAACGTGCAGTTCGCGATTCAGGGTGAGACTGTTTATGTGCTCGAAGTGAATCCACGTGCTTCACGTACGGTGCCGTTTGTTTCTAAAGCTTGCGGTTTGCAGCTGGCTAAAGTTGCAGCGCGCTGCATGGTAGGGCAGTCACTTGCGTCACAGAATGTGACGCGTGAAATTGTGCCGCCGTTCTACTCAGTAAAAGAAGCAGTGTTCCCGTTCATCAAGTTTCCGGGTGTAGATACGATTCTTGGCCCAGAGATGAAGTCTACCGGTGAAGTGATGGGGGTAGGCAGAACGTTTGCCGAGGCATTCCTGAAGTCACAGTTGGGTGCTTCAACCAAGCTGCCTGAAGGTGGCCGTGCATTTATCAGCGTACGGAAAGAAGATTACGTTAAAGTGGTTGAGATTGCGCAGCAGCTGGATCGACTTGGTTTTGAGCTGGTTGCTACCAAAGGTACCGCAGCAGCTTTAACTGCAAGCGGCCTGCAAGTGCAGGCGGTGAACAAGGTGGCTGAAGGTCGTCCGCATATTGTTGATATGATCAAAAACGGTGATATCAGCTTTATTGTGAATGTGACTGAAGATAAACGTGCGGTTGCGGACTCATACGAGATTCGTCGCAGTGCATTGCAGAATAAAGTGACTTACTACACAACGCTGGCTGGCGCTAAAGCAGCATGTATCGGTATGGCGCACATGCAAGAAATTCAGGTAGAGTCATTACAGAACTTGCATAAACAACTAAGCTAAAATAAACTTAGCTTAATTCCAAAAAACTAATTTTTACTTTTGAAAGCCACGCTCATGTGAGTGTGGTTTATTTTTTATACGAGGTAGTAGCATGGCATTGAGTCAATTTCCAGTCACAGTTCGTGGTGCAGAGTTACTTAAAGAAGAATTGCAGCGTTTGCGTGGCGTAGATAGACCTAATATCATTCAGGCAATCGCTGAAGCGCGTGCGCAGGGCGACTTGTCTGAAAATGCAGAATATGAAGCAGCAAAAGAGCGCCAAAGCTTTATTGAAGGCCGTATCGCTGAGTTGGAAGCCAAGTTGTCAAATTTACAAGTAATTGATCCAAAAACATTGAATGCTGAGGGACGCATTGTATTCGGCTCAACTGTGAATATTGAAGACCTTGATTCTGGTGATAATAAAACTTATCAAATCGTGGGTGAAGATGAGGCCGATATCAAGAATGGTAAAATTTCAGTGAGCTCACCGATTGCGCGCGGTTTGATTGGCAAATCTGTAGGTGATGTTGCGGAGATTACAGCGCCCGGCGGCCTTAAAGAGTATGAAGTGCTGGATGTGTTGTACATTTAATAGGAATTATTAAATATGGCTTACAGACTATCATTAATCATTATTACATTATGGGCTGGTGCGCTGTGGACTACCGGCATCAGTGCCTATGTATTATTTGATAGTTTGCAAGATAAACAGCTTGCCGGCATGCTTGCAGGCAAGCTGTTTACTGTAGTGAGCTATATCGGTATGGTGAGTGCGTTCTACCTGCTTATTCAGCGTTTGGTACAAGATGGAACGGCTGCATTAAAACAGGCGTTTTTCTGGGCCGTATTTTTAATGCTGCTGTTGATACTGGCTGGTCATTTTGGCATACAGCCGATACTGGCAGGCCTCAAAGCACAGGCCTTACCAGCGGATGTGATGCAGAGCGTATTTGCCGACCGTTTTAGAACCTGGCATGGCGTTGCAAGCGTGGCATATCTGCTTGAATGCCTGCTTGCTTTAGTGATGGTAGTTAAATCAAGGTAACTGAAATAGTTTTTGTGCTGAACTATTACAGTTTTGGAATATTGATTTTCGCACTTTCTTTTACAGTGCTGCTAGGGCGGTAAAATACTAATTGTTTGCCGATATGATGAACTGCAATTGCGCTGGTTTGTTTGCAAATTTCATCAAATACAGCTTTACGCGCATTGCGGTCATCACCGGCCACTTGTACTTTAATCAGTTCATGTGCGTTTAAATTGAGCTCAATTTCTTTAATTACATTTTCAGTGAGTCCGTTATTGCCTATCATGACAACAGGATTCAAGGCATGAGCCAAGCCACGTAAGTGTGCGATTTGTTTGGTGCTTAATTTCATTATTTTCTAACCGTATTTTATAGTCCTACATTTTAACATGATATTAGTCAGCGCCTAAGCAGGCAAGAAGTAAACATAAATATGAAACCAACTCGAACCAGTAAAGCCTGGATGATGGAGCACCTTAATGATCCTTACGTGAAGTTAGCGCAAAAGGAAGGTTATCGCGCACGCGCTGCCTATAAACTCATGGAGATTGATGATAAGGATAAGCTTATCAAGCCCGGCATGACGATTGTTGATCTGGGTTCCGCCCCAGGTAGCTGGTCACAGGTGGCGGTGCAGCGTCTTAAAGGTCACGGTAAAGTAATTGCGCTGGACATTCTTGATATGCAGCCGATAGGCGGTGTTACTTTTATACAGGGCGACTTTCGTGAAGAGTCAGTGTTAAGAGTGCTGGAAGAAAAAATAAATAATACACCGGTTGACCTTGTAATTGCCGATATGGCCCCCAATATCAGTGGAGTTAAAGATGTGGATCAGGCAGGCGCTGCCTATTTAACCGAGCTGGCCTTGGATTTTAGTAAGGATTGGTTGAAACCTGGCGGCAATTTTCTGGTCAAGGTATTTATAGGTGCTGGATTTGAAGAAATTCTGCAGAATATGCGCCAGATGTTTGATAAGGTTGTTACACGCAAGCCCAAGGCTTCGCGTGATAGAAGTAGCGAAGTTTATTTGCTGGGATTGGGTCGCAAACCTTAAATTTTGGTATAAGCTACTAATAAATCACAAGGTTTGTTGTTGATATAAGGAATTGAATTTTGAACAACGTGTTTAAGAATGTTGCCATCTGGTTGGCGATTGCTATGGTGCTAATGGCCATTTTTAATTTGTCCGGCGTTAAAAATAGCGCAGACAGCCAGATTGTTTACTCCCAATTTATTCAGGACGTAAAAGACGGTCGCGTTGCCAAAGTGCAGATCGACGGACGCGTGCTGCGTGTTACCGGTCAAGACGGCAAGAAATTCAATACTTATGCACCAACAGACCCTTGGTTGGTTTCCGATTTACTTAAATATAACGTCACCGTCGAGTCTAAGCCTGAAGAAGAGCAGTCTTTACTCATGAGCATGTTCGTTTCATGGTTCCCGATGATTTTGCTGATCGGTGTATGGATATTCTTCATGCGCCAGATGCAGGGTGGCGGCAAGGGCGGTGGGCCATTCTCATTCGGTAAGAGCAAAGCACGTCAGCTTGATGAAGCGAACAATCCAACTACATTTGCCGATGTCGCCGGTTGTGATGAGGCTAAAGAAGAAGTTTTTGAATTGGTTGAGTTTTTGCGTGATCCGACAAAATTCCAGAAGTTGGGTGGACGTATTCCACGTGGCGTATTGATGGTCGGCCCTCCAGGTACAGGTAAAACCTTGCTGGCGCGCGCAATTGCCGGTGAAGCAAAAGTACCGTTCTTTACCATTTCAGGTTCAGACTTCGTAGAAATGTTCGTCGGTGTTGGTGCATCACGCGTACGTGATATGTTTGAAACTGCCAAAAAGAACTCACCTTGCATTATCTTTATTGATGAAATTGATGCAGTAGGCCGTAGCCGTGGCGCAGGTACTGGCGGTGGTAACGATGAACGTGAACAGACACTGAACCAGCTGCTGGTTGAGATGGATGGTTTTGAGGCTAATTCAGGTGTAATTGTAATTGCTGCGACAAACCGTGCTGATGTGTTGGATAAAGCGTTGCTACGCCCAGGTCGTTTCGACCGTCAGGTCATGGTTGGCTTGCCAGACATTAAAGGTCGCGAACAGATTCTATTGGTACACATGCGCAAAGTGCCTATCGACCCTGATGTCAAGGCAGATATCCTTGCACGCGGTACGCCTGGCTTCAGCGGCGCTGATCTTGCTAATCTGGTGAATGAAGCTGCCTTATTTGCGGCGCGTCGCAATAAACGCACTGTGGATATGCAGGATTTTGAAGACGCGAAAGATAAAATCTTTATGGGTCCGGAGCGTAAGTCTATGGTGATGCGTGAAGACGAGCGCCGTAATACTGCCTATCATGAATCAGGCCACGCGCTGGTTGCTGCGCTGTTACCAAAAGCTGACCCCGTGCATAAAGTTACTATTATGCCGCGCGGATGGGCTTTGGGTCTGACATGGCAGTTACCGGAATTTGACCGCATCAGTAATTACAAAGACAAGATGCTTGAAGAGATTTCTATTCTATTCGGCGGCCGTATCGCGGAAGAAGTATTCATGAACCAGATGTCTACCGGTGCATCCAATGACTTTGAGCGCGCGACCAAGCTGGCACGTGACATGGTAACGCGCTATGGCATGAGTGATGCATTAGGTACAATGGTTTATGCAGGCAGCGAGCAGGATTCGTTCTTTGGCAGCATGAGCTCTAAAACAATTTCTGAGGCGACTCAGCAAAAAGTGGATGCCGAGATTCGCCGCATTCTGGATGAGCAATATGCGTTAGCGCGTAAACTGATTGAGGAAAATCGCGATAAGATAGAAGCGATGGTTGCGGCTTTGCTTGAGTTTGAAACGATTGATGCGGATCAGATTGGCGATATTATGGCAGGCTTACCGGTACGTCAGCCAAAACCAACACAAAGCAAGATAACGCCTGCAGCAGGTGGATCCTCTACGCCTGGACCTACGGCGACGCCAGCGCCACAGCCGAGTGCTAAAACTGAATAGTTTTAAAGGTTTAATTTATCACTGATGTAAGTTAAAAGGGCTAGGTAACTAGCCCTTTTTATTGAGTATAATTAAGTATGAATACCAATACGCAATTTCTTTGTGGCAGATTTCAGCTTGATTTGACTCGACCCCATGTCATGGGTATCGTCAACGTCACGCCTGATTCATTTTCTGATGGCGGAAAATATTCTTCAGTCGAACGGGCTGTTGAGCATGCTTTACAGTTAATCGCCGAAGGTGCGGATATTCTGGACATCGGTGGTGAATCTACCCGTCCGGGTGCAGCCCCCGTAGGTTTGGATGAAGAGCTTAGGCGCGTGATACCGGTGATTGAGGCCTTGAGCAAAGTAACAACAGTACCGCTTTCTATTGATACTTATAAACCTGAAGTCATGAGCGCTGCAATTCAGGCGGGTGCAGACATTGTGAATGATATATGTGCGTTAAGGGAAGAAGGTGCGCTTGAAATTGTTGCCAATAGCAATGCTGGCGTCTGTCTGATGCACATGCAGGGCATTCCGCAGACCATGCAGATTAATCCGCAATATACCGATGTAGTTAGTGAAGTAAAACAGTTTTTAGCTGACAGGGTAGAGGCATGTCTGACACATGGTATTGCCAGTGAGCGCATCACGCTTGATCCCGGTTTCGGGTTTGGTAAAACCACTGCGCATAATGTTGCATTGATTCAGCATCTGGATAGTTTTGTAGAGTTAGGGTTTCCGCTTCTGGTGGGGCTTTCACGTAAATCGGTACTGGGCAGGATTGCCGGTGGAGATGAGCAGCAGCGTTTGCATGCTGGGTTGGCTGCTTCTGTAATATCCGTGATGAAGGGTGCGAAAATTGTGCGGGTGCATGACGTTAAGGCGACGGTGGATGCGCTTAAGGTGGTTGCAGCTGTAATGTAGCATAGGTGTTAACGAGTTGATTGGTCGGTCTCGACCGACAGTCGAGATACTTTTTCTTGCTTAGCCAAGAAAAAGTATCCAAAAAGAAGGCTACCCTCAGCCATTTGTTTCCTGTGTTGCTCATCATGATGGGCGGCAATCGGAAACTCGCTACGCTCAAACAGCCGATTGCCGAGTACCCCCATCATGATTGCGCTACTCGGCATGGCTGAAGGGGATAATGTGGCGTGTGAAGTAGCTGAAGTAGCTGAAGTAGCTGAAGTAGCTAAATAGAATAGTGGAAAAGATAAAAATGACAAAAAAATATTTTGGTACTGATGGTATTCGTGGTCGCGTCGGTGATGCGTTGATCACACCGGAGTTCGTGATGCGTCTTGGCTATGCGGCTGGCCGTGTGTTGACCAGCCTGGATAGCAATCTTGCCAAAGGTGCGCATCCGGGGGTGCTGATCGGTAAAGATACCCGTATTTCAGGTTACATGCTTGAAGCTGCTCTTGAAGCCGGGTTGTCGGCGGCAGGTGTTGATGTTCTGCTCACAGGCCCAATGCCAACACCGGCAGTGGCTTACCTGACACGCGCATTGCGTGCGCAGGCCGGTATTGTGATCTCAGCATCACACAACCCATATTACGATAACGGCATCAAGTTCTTTTCAAGTCTTGGCACTAAGCTGCCGGATGATGTAGAACATGCGATTGAAGCTGCACTGGAGCAGCCGATGCAGGTAATGGAATCAGACAAGCTTGGCAAAGCGCGTCGTATTGATGACGCTGCCGGTCGTTATGTCGAGTTTTGTAAGAGCACTTTTCCTAACCAGCTGGATCTGCGCGGTCTAAAAATTGTGCTGGATTGCGCACATGGTGCTACTTACCATGTAGCACCACCAGTTTTCCATGAGCTTGGTGCTGAAATCATTAGTATTGGCAATAAACCTGATGGCTTGAATATCAACGAGCAAGTCGGCTCCACACATCCGCAGGCTTTGCAAAAGGCGGTTGTTGAACATGGTGCTGATCTTGGTATTGCATTTGATGGTGACGGCGACCGCGTGATGATGGTTGCTGCCGATGGGCAGCTGCTGGATGGTGACCAGTTACTGTACATTATTGCTTCCTCACGTCAGCAAGAGGGTTGCTTGGCAGGCGGTGTTGTCGGTACATTGATGACAAATCTGGCACTGGAGCATAAGCTGGCCGCGATGAATATTCCGTTTGCGCGTGCCAAAGTAGGTGACCGCTATGTACTGGAATTATTGAATCAGAATAGCTGGCAATTGGGCGGTGAGAATTCGGGTCATATTCTGACGCTGGATAAACACAGCAGTGGGGATGGCATTATTGCTGCACTACAGGTTTTACATGCGGTGATTCAAAGCGGTAAAACATTAGGCCAGTTAAGGGCCGAGCTCACGCTTTATCCGCAGGTTTTGATTAATGTTAAAACTGCCAAAAAAATTGATCTGGCAACACATACGGCAATTCAGGCATCTGTGCAGGCTGCAGAACACGAGCTAGCGAATAGTGGCCGTGTATTGTTGCGGGCGTCTGGTACTGAGCCAAAAATTCGCGTGATGGTCGAAGGTGAAAATCAGCAGCAAGTACAGGCACTGGCAGAAAAGATTGCAGGAGTCGTTACCGCTGCGACCGCTTGATTAGCTGATCATCAGCTAAACAGGTAATCACAGGGCTACACTCGCAACGCGTGCGCAAAACCTTCATGTTATATTCATAAAATATTCACATTGACATGACAAGCTAGCTCCAATTCCATTTGGATTGGAGCTGAAAATGCCTTTAAAAATAAAAACCTATCTATACCGCATGCATCAGTTTGATAGCAATATGTGCGTGGCGTTTAATCATAGTAGCCAGTATCGAATGATACGCGATAGTTTCAGGCTGGTAAGCCGACTTGGCGATGGTGTGTTCTGGTATGGCTTGATGTTTGCAATCCTCGTATTTCAAGGCAGCGATGGCATGCGACCGGTGCTGCATATGGCAGCTGCCGGCTTGTGTGGCACATTGCTATACAAATGGTTAAAAGCTAAAACACTGCGTCCGCGCCCATATCAGGTGCGCCAGGAAATTAACTTGGCGGCGCTGCCTCTAGATAAATTCAGCTTTCCATCCGGTCATACGCTGCATGCTGTTTTGTTCAGCGTCATTGCGCTAAATTACTATCCGCAGTTATCAGTGATATTGCTACCGTTTACATTCATGGTGGGTTTATCGCGAGTGGTACTTGGCCTGCATTACCCTAGTGATGTTGTAGCAGGCGCTTTGCTTGGTTCAGCGGTTGCAGGATTATCTTTTTTGCTTGTGTCATCGTTTTAATAGCTTTACCGCGGGCATGGGCCATCTTTTCTATAGAAACTTAACTTTTTATTTTCAATAGTTCAAGTATTTGTTTTTATTGTCATATTCATCAAACTGTCATAAAGCTTGCCTATATTGGAGACATAAGATTGTTTTACTACATGCAATGAGGCTAGGTTCGAATGAAAATTCTATATATCTCAGATGTTTATTTTCCACGTGTAAATGGTGTCTCAACCTCTATACGCACTTTTGTTAAACAGATGCAAAGCTTGGGCCACGAGGTGCATTTGATTGCGCCCGAATATGCTGCTAGTACAGAAGATGAAGCCTGGATAAGACGTATCCCCGCACGTAGTATCTACTTTGACCCTGAAGATAAATTAATGAAGTGGGGCGCTGTGATGCAAAAGCTGCCCGGGCTGCGCCGCGAAAATTACGATCTTATTCATGTGCATACGCCTTTTGTTGCGCATTATCTGGGGCTCAGGCTTGCACGTGAGTTGAATGTGCCTTGCGTTGAAACTTATCACACATTTTTTGAAGACTACTTGCATCATTATTTACCATGGATTCCCAAGCTGGTTGCGCGCGGTCTCGCACGCGCAATTTCCAAGCGTCAGTGTAATGCTGTAGATGCGATTGTGGCGCCATCCACACCAATGCTGAGTGTGTTACGCGCCTATGGTGTAAAAGCTGCTGCCGAGGTAATACCTACCGGGCTGCAGGAGCATAGTTTCAAAGATGCAGATGGCAAAGCCTTTAGACTCAAGTATGGCATTCCATTAGAACGCCCGATGCTATTGTTTGTTGGGCGCGTGGCATTTGAAAAGAACATCAGTTTTTTACTTGAAATGACGAAGGTGTTAATTAAACAACATCAGGATGCGCTGTTGGTTGTGGCCGGTCAAGGTCCAGCAGAGAAAAGCCTGCATAAGCTGGCTGCAGATCTTGGGCTGGATAACAATATAAAATTTATTGGCTACCTTGATCGCAATGCCGAGTTGAATGCGTGTTATCAGGCGGCCGATATATTTGTGTTCTCCTCAAAAAGTGAAACCCAAGGCTTGGTTCTGCTTGAAGCCATGGCGCAAGGTACACCAGTCGTTGCGATTGCTGAACTTGGCACTGCATCGATACTTGTAGAAGGGAAAGGTGCGTTGATTGCACCGGATAACATCGAGCGTTTTGCAGACAAAGTGCATTACTTACTGAAGTATCCAGAAGACCGCTATGAATTAGGCAAAGCGGCATTGAAATATGCCACAGAAAACTGGACTGCAAAATTACAGGCAGAACGTATGTTGCATTTTTATCATCATGTTAAAAGTGTGCATCAGGCAAGCGATGAAAATACGCGGATTCCAATGTCTTTAGCTGAAAGTAAACAGGTGAATGTTGAGTTCTAGATCGAGGATGAATTGAATTTTGCAATCGGAAATTTAAATAGCTGAGATAAATGATTGATAGCTAAAGATGGTAACCCCGTTTGTATAGTTGCATGATAGGCGAGTATAGTAGTAGGAATAGACATTAATTGCTTTAACACGTAAGTAAGGAAAATTATGTCAATCCATGTCGAGGCTATAAAGACGCTGTCTGCTGCTGATTATCGTATTATCGAAAAGGAGCATCAGTTGCTGGAGAAGTTTCTGAGTGATCTTAGAGATGCCTGTTCCTGCAGTAAGCAGGAAAACCTGCCGGACTGCAGTCGCTGCGATCATGAGAAGCAGACTTCATGTCAGGGGCGCTTACCTTCGTTTCTATATTACGTAATTGACCTCGCCGCTGATCATTTTGATCATGAAGAAGCCATTATGTTAAGCCGGCCTCACGTGACTGAAGACTATGAATATTTTCGCACGCACAAGCTTGCCCATGCTGAAATTATGCAAAAACTGAATGATCTGGTAGATGAATGCTTTGCATCGGATCGTGAAAGCAATACGGCTGAAATCTATATTCGGTTTTATGGAAAGCTTTCAAATATGTTTGAAGAGCATGACAGGTCTTTTGATGACCCGTTTATTTTATCAACTAAAACTTAGACCGGTTTGCTGCTCATGCCTGAACCTCATGGTTTAGGAGGTTGTTGCGTTACAGGCTTTCATTAAATGAATATCAATTCAAATTACTCCAGGATAGCGGATCGAACGGCCGGCTCTGACGTCTGAGTTCATAATATAAACCGTTAGTTTCGTTACCGCCGCTATTGCCAACATAAGCAATTGCATCACCGCTGCGCACGCTATCGCCAGCCTGTTTCAACACGGCCTGATTGTTACCATATAGGCTCATGTAGCCACTGCCATGATCTACAATGATCAGGTTGCCAAAGCCCCTTAACCAGTCTGAGAATACAACACGTCCGCTCGCGACAGATCTCACTTCAGCCCCTTCACTGGCTCTGATGAACAGGCCTTTCCAAGAAATACCGCTATCTGCGCGGTTAGCGCCAAACCTGTTGGTGACGTCGCCGCGCACCGGCAGCCTCAACTTGCCTTTAAGTGCGGCAAAGTTGATGCCGGACAAGTCATCACTAGGTAGCGCATTGTTACTTGCTACTACTTCGTTACTAGGCTTACTTGCTTCGTCTGAAGGCGAATTATTATTTTTTCTTACCACTACTTTTTTGCTTGGCTTAGGTTTTGCCTTGGCGATTTGTGCCAGACGCTCGACCAGTTGTGCCAGCCGTTTTTCGTCACGGCTGAGTTTTTTAATCTCGCTGCGTTGGGCAGTAATCTGCTGTGAAAGTGACTTCACAACTTTAGATTTTGCAGCCTTTTGCTGCTGCAATGCCTGGCGCTCTTGAATCTGTTTATTTTTGAGGTCGGCTACTTGCTGCAGGGCAGCAGCGGTTTCTTCATTCAGCCTGCTGATCTTTGTCAGGCTATCCTGCATTTGCCTGATAGTTTCAGCACGTGCTTTTGCAATATATGAAAAGTAGTGCACGTCACGGGCAATCTGGCTAGGTTTTTCACTTTGTAGAATCATGCGCAGATAGCTTTGCTGGCCATACACATACTGCTGGTAAAGCTGGCCGCTTAGCAATTTCTGGTGTTGTGCCAGCGCTTGATTGGTAGCGTTTGAATCAGCCTGCAGTTTACTGAGTGTTTTTTTGTTTTCCTGCTGGCGCTGATTGATTTCATACAGCTTCTTATTGGCTTCACTGATGGCTATTTCGCTTTCTTTCAAAGCGTCCGCCGCATCTTTGTGTGCCTCCTGCGAGCTATTCAGCTCCTTTTTGAGCGACTCCAGACGTTCATGCACATCATTTAGCGTACGTTTTGTCTGTTCCGGTTTATTTTCAGCATATGCCACTGGCACATGCAGTAATGCTGCGGCCATAAAGGCTGTGCATACGGCTGCTTGAAAGAAACGATATAGCCTCATTGAAATCAGGTGTTGAATCGGTTGCGTCAAAATCAGTTTTTAAGCTGTAACAAGTTTTTGCCTGTCATTTCTGCTGGCTGGGGCAGACCCATCATGTACAGCAATGTCGGCGCCAGGTCTGACAGTGCACCACTTTCATTCAAGTCAGCGTGTCTGCCAATATAGATGAGCGGAACCAGATTGGTCGTGTGCTGAGTATGCGGCTGATTATTTGCGGCGTCATACATGAGCTCGGCATTGCCGTGATCCGCTGTAATCAGCACTTCCCCGCCTATGCTTTGCATGGCATTGACGACGCGTCCAATACAGATATCGAGAGCTTCCACCGCCTCAGTTGCCGCTTTTAAGTTGCCGGAGTGGCCAACCATGTCACAATTGGCAAAGTTACAGATAATGGCATTGTATTTTTTGCTGGTAATGGCTTCTTCCAGTCTGTCGGTTACTTCAAATGCACTCATTTCCGGTTGCAAATCATAGGTTTCGACTTTAGGCGATGGCACCAGAATCCTGTCTTCACCGGCAAAAACGGTTTCTTCTCCGCCATTAAAGAAAAATGTGACGTGCGGATATTTCTCGGTTTCTGCGATGCGCAGTTGTGTTAAGCCGAGTGCTGATAAATATTCACCAAAGGTGTTGTTCACCTGCTGTGGCGGAAAAATTACAGTCGCTTTCGTTTCTTTTTTGTCATACATGGTGAGCGTGAAGTAACCAGCCAGTTTAGGCACATGGCGGCGATGGAATCCATCAAACTCTTCAGCCAGCAGAGCATGAGTGAGCTGGCGTGCGCGGTCAGAGCGAAAGTTCATGAACACCACAAGGTCGCCATCTTCCAGCTTGATTGGGGCTTCGCCGGCTTTATGTATTGCCGTGGTTTTTACGAATTCATCATTCTCGCCACGCGCGTAGGCATCCTCTAAGCCTTTTGCTGCGCTTTCGGCGGTAAACTCACCTTCACCTTCGGTAAAAAGTTTATAGGCAGCCTCAACGCGCGGCCAGCGTTTATCACGGTCCATGCCGTAAAAACGGCCGCTGATAGAGGCGATTTTGCCCACGCCTAATCTTGTGCATTCATTTTCTAGTGCTTCAATATAAGGTGATGCGCTGACTGGAGGTGTGTCTCGTCCATCAAGAAAAGCGTGAACATAAACTTTATGCAGGCCGAGTTTTGCCGCCATTTCTACCATGGCATGAATATGCGTCTGATGGCTATGCACGCCACCATCTGACAATAAGCCAAAAATATGTAAGGCTTTATCATTGTTTTTGATGTTGATTAGTGCAGGTTTTAACTCAGGATGCTCAAAGAACTCACCGCTGGCGATGTTGTTATTAATGCGCTCAAAATCCTGAAATATGATGCGTCCGGCGCCGATGTTAAGGTGACCGACTTCTGAGTTACCCATTTGTCCATCCGGCAGCCCTACATAATGCTCTGAGGCGTTAATCAGCGTATGCGGAAAATTTTTCCACAGCGCATCCAGGTTTGGTTTTTTTGCCTGGGCAATTGCGTTATCGCTGATTTCTTCACGGTAGCCAAAGCCATCTAAAATGAGCAGGCAGACAGGAGTGACATTAGTGGGTGACATGATTTTTACCTTAAATATTTCGTATAAATTTATAGTCGCATTTCCACTATTTTAGCCTAATTACACGTAAAATCTGACTATAAATTTTAAGCGTGATAATGAACTTGATTTAAGTGTTATGCGCTGATAAGCGAATTCAATATTGAAAGGTGTTAAGTGGAATTTTTTAAAGAAAATGTTTTGTTAATCGGATTAGCCTTAGGTTCCGGCATTATGCTGTTATTGCCGTCATTCAAAAAAGGCGCAGGTGGAGTGCCTAATCTCGGTACGACTGAAGCGATTAGTCTGATTAACCGCAACAACGCCTTGGTGCTGGATGTCCGTGATGATGCAGAATTTGCAAGCGGTCACATCGTTGATGCCAAGCATATACCTTTGGCTAAGCTGGCAGAGCGTTTGAATGAGTTGAATAAATATAAAGACAAGCCAATTCTGGTGAATTGCCAACGCGGTATGCGTTCGGCCAAGGCCTGTGACATTTTGCGCAAGGCTGAGTTTAAACAGGTAAATAACCTGCAAGGTGGCCTCGACGCATGGATAGCGGCAAAATTACCGGTAGTGAAAGCGTAATTGTATGGCTAATATTGTGATGTATACCTCGGCAGTCTGTCCATATTGCATGAATGCAGAGCGTTTACTGGCAAGTAAGGGTGTGAAGGAAATCAACAAGATTCGCGTAGACCTGCAGCCTGAAAAACGTAATGAGATGATAGAAAAAACCGGTCGCCGTACCGTGCCACAGATTTTTATTGATGATCGCCATATCGGCGGTTTTGATGATTTGCGTGCACTGGATTTAGCAGGCGGATTAGATCCGCTATTGGCTTAATACGACCTTGCAAGGACTCCTGAATAAAGTCTGCTAAAATAGCGGCTGATTTTTTGTAGTATATACATACCAACCTATTCAATTAACATTTTTTTAAGTAGAACAACATGGCACAAGAAGACAACAACGCAGCACAAGAACAAGCACAGCAACCAGGCTTCGGCATCGAGAAAATTTACGTTAAAGATGCATCATTAGAAATTCCACATGCACCGCAAATTTTTACTGACCGTACGCAGCCGCAAGTCAGTATCGAGTTGGGCAACTTTGCGCAGCAAATTGAAGAAAACGTATTTGAAGTTGCGATCAAAGTGACTGTGACTTCAAAAATCGCTGATAAAACAGTATTTCTGGTAGAAGTGACACAAGCCGGTATTTTCCAGATCAGTAACGTACCAGTAGAAAATATTGAGTTAATCGTAGGCATTACCTGCCCGAACATTCTGTTCCCATATGCACGTGAAACTGTGTCTGATCTAGTGGTGCGTGCAGGCTTCCAGCCAGTGCTGCTGAATCCGATCAATTTTGAAGCATTGTTCGCGCAGCAGAAACAGCAAGAATCTGCTCAGGCTTAAGTAGCCCGGCGCTTCAGATCTATGTCTCGCTTCGCCAAAGCTTTAACTCTGCTCATTACTCTAATGCTAGCGCCAGTTGTGGCGGTGGCATTAGAGTTCAAATCAGTCGCGGCACCTAAAGCTATTCTTTATGACGCCCCATCCAGTGCAGCCAAAAAGATTCTGCTGCTGAGCCAAGGTTATCCAGTTGAGATTATTGTTGATCTTGGCGAATGGCTAAAGGTGCGTGATGCGCAAGGCAGTATCAGCTGGATAGAGGCAAAACAGTTATCCGGCAAGCGCACTGTAATGGTGATTTCTGCCAATGCTGAAATGCGGTCGAGTGCTGATGCTGCATCAAGTCTGCTTGCTACACTGGAAAAAGATGTTGTACTGGAAATTGGCGATACCAGGCTGACTAATGGCTGGCTTAAAGTAAAACACCGTGACGGTATGACGGGCTTTATTTTAATTTCGTCTGTATGGGGATTTAACTAGATGGTTACTGATTCAGATTTTAAAACGTATTCAGCTATTAAAACTAAAGATGCAAAAATAGCGGTACTGGGTGCCGGGGCATGGGGTACGGCGCTTGCCATGAATCTGAGTCAGCGACATCGTGTTTCGCTATGGGCACGCAATGCCGGTCATGTTTCCGGTATGCGTAAGGCACGCGCCAATCCACTGTATCTGGGTGATTTTAAATTTAATGACCAGTTGTCGGTTGAAGATGACCTGCGGACGGCGCTTGATGGTGCTGATCTCATTTTATCCGTCGTACCAACCGCCGGTTTTCGCAATATTCTAAAAGATATCAAAGCATTGGGCTCTAACTTGCCGATTATCTGGGCACATAAGGGGCTGGAGCCTGAGTCTGCTAAATTGCCTTATGAAGTGGCGCTGGAAGAATTAGGCAGTGTTCACAGATGGGGTGCGTTATCCGGCCCTAGCTTTGCCGCTGAATTGGTACGCGGTTTGCCAACAGCAATTACATTGGCTGCCAATGATAAAGAGTTCTCTAATGAGGCTGCCCAGTTGATTCATGGAGCCAATCTGCGTGTTTACAACACGACCGATGTAATCGGCGTTTCTGTAGGCGGTGCCGTTAAAAATGTAATGGCAATTGCTGCCGGTATTTCTGATGGCATGGGCTTTGGTAACAATGCACGTGCCGCCATGATTACGCGCGGCCTGACTGAAATGACGCGTTTTGGCGTGGCATTAGGTGCTAAAACCGAATCATTCATGGGCTTGGCTGGAGTGGGTGATTTGATATTAACCTGTACCGGCCAATATTCCAGGAACCGTGAAGTTGGCTTGCAGCTGGCAAGTGGCAAAAGTCTGGCAGACATTTTGCAAGGTCTGGGTCATGTTGCCGAAGGCGTGAATACTGCGCGTGAAGTAATGCGCCGTGCTGACAGCCTTGGTGTCGATATGCCGATTACCTATGAAGTGAATCAGGCACTCACGCATGGCAAGAGCGCACAGGATGCGGTGATGGACCTGTTAGGTCGCGACCAGAAGCCGGAAGGCGTTTAAACGCAAGTGATATTGCTTTTTTATCGCACTAATCTCTCGGTTTTAACTGTTTTAATTAGTAATAATGCCCTCGTGGCTAGTTTTTTGCGGTTAGAGACTTTTAACTGCCACCCTCAAACCCGATCTGCCGCCATGCTTCATAAAGCAATACGGCAGCTGAGTTTGATAAATTCAGGCTGCGGCTGTTAGGTAGCATCGGTAGGCGTACACGATGTTCAGGGCTGAATTCCGCACGAATTTCTTCCGGTAAACCGCGTGTTTCCGGGCCAAATACAAATACATCGCCCTTTTCAAAAGTAATGTCTGCATGGCAGGTGCTGCCTTTGGTAGTGAGTGCAAACATGCGCTTGCCAGTTAAAGCCGCTTTGCAGTCTGCCCAGTTTTCATGCACCTGCAAGCTGGCATATTCGTGATAATCCAGCCCGGCACGTTTAAGTTGTTTGTCTTCCAGTGAAAAGCCAAGTGGTTTTACCAGATGCAGATTTGCACCGGTATTGGCGCATAGTCTGATGATGTTGCCGGTATTCGGCGGTATTTCCGGTTCAAATAAAACAATCGTAAACATATGAGCGCTTCTATAAATTTATCAGTGAGGTCTGGGGAGTGTTCTTGCAATCACCCAGCATTCTACATGTGCCGCTCCCGCTTGTTTTAAAGTTTTGGCTAATTCATTCAAGCTGGCACCTGTGGTCATCACGTCATCAATCAGCGCAATGTTAAGTCCTTGCAGGTTTTTATCACACTGAAAAACGCCCCGTATGTTTTTGATACGTTCTTTTAGCGGCAGGCTAGCTTGCGGTGGTGTAAGTCTGGTGCGCTGGCATGAAGTAAAGTCGAGTTTTATTTGTCTGTGCTTGCTGATAAGACGTGCAATTTCCAATGCCTGATTAAAACCGCGCTGTTTAAGGCGTTCGTTATGCATCGGCATCGGCATGATCAGGTCTGGTTGCGTATGATTATTCGGGGCAGCATCAAGCAAGTTTTTGATAAATAAAGACGCAAATGTATCTGCCAGATGCAGAGACTCTTTGTATTTATAGTGTTGTAGCAGCCGGTCCAGCGGATAGTCATAGCTGAATAAGGCACGTGTCGCATCAAAGCTGGGTGCAGATTGCAGGCAATGACCGCAAATGTGGCCATCTGACAGCAGGCCGCATTGCGGACACTTTGGTGCGATATGCCAAGGTAAACTTTGCTGGCAATCACTGCAAAGTCCATATTCTCCACCTTTGTGGTTACCGCATAGCATACAAGCTTGCTGCAGGATGGAATTGAAAATATGCTTAAATTTTAATCTATTGTTCAAAATTTGCAGGGCTTTTTGTTGACAAGGTATAATGCAAAATATTCAATAAGTTATCAAACCAGCGATATCCCGGATTTAAATCCGGTGCTAACGTTGTAAATAAGGAAACGCACATGCTTGAATCGGCAACAACATCACCGGTAGCTTCCAGTAACGAGGCTGTCATCAATACTGATCATCTTAAAGCCAATTTAGACAAATCATGCACGCCAAAAACAGTTAATCGCTGGAGCGTTGACGACATTGTCGCATTATTTGAGTTGCCGTTCAGCGATTTGATGTATCGCGCGCAAACCGTGCACCGTGAAAACTTTGATCCGAATGCGGTTCAGGTCAGCACTTTGCTATCAATTAAAACCGGTGGCTGTTCAGAGGATTGCGGTTATTGCCCGCAGGCAGCGCGTTATCATACCGAGGTTGAGAGCGAACCGTTAATGGCATTGGATGACGTAGTTGCCGCCGCTAAAGAAGCTAAAGATAATGGTGCCAGCCGCTTCTGTATGGGTGCAGCATGGCGTGGCCCGAAACAGCGTGACCTGGAACCAGTGCTTAGAATGATTGAAGAAGTGAAAGCTTTGGGACTAGAGACCTGTGCGACTTTGGGGATGCTGAAAGAAGGCCAGGCTGAACAATTAAAAGAAGCCGGGCTCGATTACTACAACCACAATCTGGACACAGCGCCGGAATTCTACGGTGAAGTGATTACGACACGTACCTATCAAGACCGCTTGGAAACACTGGAGCGCGTACGTAGCCAGAACATTCACGTTTGCAGTGGCGGCATTATCGGGATGGGTGAGTCACGCAACCAGCGCGCTGGTCTGCTGGCGCAGCTGGCTAACATGGAACAGCCGCCTGAGAGCGTACCGATTAACTTGCTGACGCAAGTTGAGGGCACGCCTTTGCACGGTACTGAAGAGTTAGATCATCTGGAGTTTGTGCGCACGATTGCAGCGGCACGTATTACGATGCCAACCAGCTATGTGCGCTTATCAGCGGGTCGTCAAAGTATGAGTGAAGGTACGCAAGCGATGTGCTTTCTTGCCGGTGCTAACAGTATTTTCTACGGTGAAAAACTGTTAACTACAGGTAACCCGGAAGCCGATACGGATAAGCAGTTGTTTGCAAAACTTGGTATCAACAAAATTTAAATGTTATCTGCTTTACAAAAAGAGCTTGAACAGCGCAAGGCTAATGGCCTGCTGCGTCAGCGCCGTTTACTGGACTCTCCGCAGGCAGAGCATATTGTTGCCAACCAGAAACCTTACCTGTCATTTTGCAGCAACGATTATCTAGGCTTGGCAAATCGTCCTGAGCTGATTGCCGCCATGCAAAAGGCAGCAGGTGATTCCGGTGTCGGCAGCGGTGCATCCAATCTTATTACCGGCCACCATCGCTACCATGATTCACTGGAAAAGCAGTTGGCCAAGTTTGTGGATTTACCAGCAGCACTATTATTCTCCACCGGTTATATGGCAAATATTGGTGTGATCGGTGCTTTGATGGGGCGTGGTGATGCTGTCTTTGCAGATAAATTGAATCATGCCTGTCTCAATGATGGTGCGTATTTTTCCTACGCAGACTTTCACCGTTACCCGCATAATGATGTTGCTGCATTGGAAAAGCTGTTGCAAGCAAGCCAAGCCAAACATAAGCTGATCGCTGCCGATGCGGTGTTCAGTATGGATGGCGACATTGCGCCTATCCCTGAGTATCTGGCACTGTGCGAGAAATATGATGCGTACCTGTACCTGGATGACGCACATGGTTTTGGCGTGTTGGGTGAGCATGGCCAAGGCAGCCTGAATCATTTTAATATCAAGTCACCACGTATCATTGTGATGGCAACGCTGGGTAAGGCTGCGGGTGTCGCTGGTGCTTTTGTTGCCGGCGAACAAGTGGTAGTTGATTATCTGATTCAAAAAGCCAAAAGCTACGTGTATTCAACACCAGCGCCGCCGGCACTTTCTGCAACGCTGTCAGCTTCGGTACAGCTGATTGAGCAGGGCGATGATCTGCGTGCCAATTTGAAGACCTTGATTGCTTACCTGAAAGCAAATCTGAAGCTCAAAAAATGGAAGCTGCTGGAATCAGATACTGCGATTCAACCATTGATTATCGGCGGCAATGAGGAATCACTGGCGGTTAGCGAGTACTTGCAGACACATGGTATTCTGGTACCGGCGATACGTCCGCCTACCGTGCCGACAGGTACCGCAAGGCTGCGTATTTCATTATCGGCCGCCCATAGTCTTGATGATGTGAAACAGCTTGTGGCGGCAATTCATCAGGCAGAAAGTGTTTTATGAATGTAACTGCAAATAATGTGCATGTAGAAACCATAGGCGCTGGGCCCAATCTGGTATTGATTCACGGCTGGGGCATGAGTGGCGCCGTATGGCAGCCATTGGTGAAAAAGCTCAGTAAATTTTTTACTTTGCATGTTGTTGATTTACCCGGTATGGGTTTCAGCCGCCCGATAGAACCGTTTCATCTACATGCCGTTGCCGAGAAAGTGGCTGAAACTTTGCCTGCTGATGCTGACATTGTGGGTTGGTCACTTGGTGGGCAGGTAGCGATGCGTATCACGCTGGATTACCCGGACTTGGTACGCCGGTTGGTGCTGGTAGGCTCAACGCCATGCTTTGTAAATAAAAGTTTTGATCAGAGCAATATTGAATATAAAACCACTTGGGATTTAGGTATTGACCCGGACGTGTTCAGTAACTTTGCCGACAGTGTCAATGAAGATTATCACAGGACGATGACGCAATTCCTGACCTTACAGTGCATGGGCGCGAGTGATGCGCGCAGTACAGTTAAGTTGTTGCGCAATAAATTCTCAGAGCGCCCGACACCATCGTCACAGGCGCTGTTCCGTGCGCTGAATATATTGCTGGAAACCGATTTGCGTGCGGAGGTTGAGCATCTGCGTAAGCCGACATTGCTGATTCACGGTGACCGCGATACGCTGGCACCGGTACAGGCTGCACACTGGATGATGCAGAACCTGCCAACAGGTTTTCTGCGTGTGATGGCAGGTGCGTCACATGCACCATTTCTTTCACATCAGGAACATTTCATTGATGCGGTCGTACAGTTTTTAGAGCCGCCTACACAGTAATTTATGATGACAGACGATATTTACCGCATCGATAAAGCGCGGGCGCGTGCTTCTTTTGGCCGCGCAGCCGAAACCTATGATGCCGCTGCAATATTGCAGAAACAAGTGCGTGAGGAGATGCTGAATCGCCTTGATCTCGTGAAAATAAATCCGCAGTTTATTCTGGATGCAGGCTGCGGTACCGGGCTGGCAAGCCACGCCCTGCAAAAGCGTTATGCAAAGTCGCAGGTAGTGTCACTGGATTTCGCGCATCAGATGCTGCAGAAAACACGTAAGACACGTAGCCGCCTTGGCCTAGCCCATCAGATCAAGTCCCTATTCAGCAATAAAAAACAAAACCTGCTATGTGCTGACATTGAGGCTCTACCTTTGGCGGATAGCAGTGTCGGTTTTGTCTGGTCAAATCTGGCGATTCAGTGGTGCAATGATCTGGATGCTGCATTGCAGGAATTTCACCGAGTATTACAGCCTGAAGGTTTGCTCATGTTCAGTACATTTGGGCCAGATACATTACGTGAGTTAAGGACTGCCAGCGATGCAGCAAGCGCTAGCAGTCATACCAGCGTAAGCAGGTTTATTGATATGCATGATATAGGCGATGCTTTGGTGCGTGCCGGGTTCAGTGCGCCGGTACTGGATGTTGAGCGGTTTACCCTGACTTATGATGATGTGAAAAGCGTGATGCGTGATTTAAAGAGTATCGGCGCACACAATGCAACAGATGGCCGTGCACGAGGTCTGCTTGGCCGCAGCTACTTTGCGAGGCTGGAAGCAGAATATGAACAGTTTCGGCAGCATGACGGTAAACTGCCAGCTACATTCGAAGTAGTATACGCACATGCTTGGCGTGCCAAAGATAATCCAAAATTCGAAGATGGCATTTCGCCCATCACTTTCAAACCCAGACAAAAGTAGCAGTCATGCAGCAGTCATATTTTGTAGTGGGTACTGATACCAATGTAGGTAAAACCTATGTTGCCAGCGCTTTGCTCCGGTATTTTGTCAGCAGCGGTAAACGCGCGGTTGGTATGAAGCCGGTCGCATCAGGCTGTGAGTTGAGTGCGCATGGTATCTGGCAGGGGCAGCTGGTTAATAATGATGTCGTGGCTTTATACGAAGCTGGCAATGTGCCAGCCGCATTGGAATTAATCAACCCTTACCATTTTGTGCCTGCGATTGCGCCACACATTGCCGCTGAAAAAGTCGGCGTTGAAATTGATGTGGATTTGATCTTGCGCAGTTACCATACCTTGGCAGAGATGGCCGATGTGGTAGTGGTTGAGGGTGCTGGCGGATTTTTTGTGCCTGTGAATAATCAGCAGACGCTGGCTGATCTTGCGGTTAAATTACAGCTACCGATCATACTGGTGGTTGGTATGCGTTTGGGCTGTATTAATCATGCCTTATTAACCGTTGAAGCTATTCAATCCAGAGGGTTAACGCTGGCCGGATGGGTGGCTAATCAGGTTGAGCCGGATATGCCGATGTTTGCCGAAAACCTTGCCAGTTTGCAGCAGCGTATTGCTGCTCCATGTCTGAGTGTGGTGCCTTGGCATGGTGAGGCTGAATTTAGCTTGTAGATGGTCGCTCTCGTGTGATTTTTAAACTATTTTTTTATAAGTTTTCAGCTTGCGTTTCGCCTCTAGGCGAGTTTCTTTCTTTTGCTTAGCCAAAAGAAAGAAACCAAAGAAAAAGCTACCACCTGCCGCTTAATCCTCAATTTTGAATAAATCTTGAGCGGCAGCCGGAAACTCGCTAGCGCTCAGACAGCCGTCTGCCGAATACTCTCAAGATTTACTCAAAATTGAGGCGCGTCAGCAGTGGGCTCTATATGTTGGGTAAGTCTTGGTTATTAAAACACCTATATAGTTTAGCGATAAGTTATATAGCAGTTATTTAAAGCAGAAATGGTTGTGTCAATTTCAACCCTTTCTACCGCGCTGAGTAGCGCAGACTTAATGGGGGATTTCGGCAAGCGGTTGTTTGAGCCCAATTGATTATATTGGGCGAGTTTTCACAACAGAACAATTGCTTTAGCAATTCGTGATGTTGGGGAAGACCCTTGCGGTCTCCGATTGCCGCTCATTAAGGCGAGCAACGGAAGAAAGAGCGGTAGAGGGTAGCCTTTTCTTTTCTTCATTTCTTTTGGCTAAGCAAAAGAAATGAGGTCGCCAGCCGGGCGAGACCGGCTACTTAATTTGAGACGTTGAATTTACTGCGCCAACTGAGCTGATTCTACGACCACTTTGTAAAGCTGTACTTCTTTTGCACTGTTAACGCGTTCGCCAACTGCCACCTGATTGCGCTTACCTGCAGCTACTCCGCGAATCGTTAACAGACCGCTTTGAGCAACAGCTCTGCCTGTTTGTGCATCGTACTTGATGACGCGCACTTGAACGCGGTCAATGGCGGATGGCGTGTTGTTCTGTACCACCGCATATAAATTCCCCGCGCCGTCTGCTTGTGCTCCAGACTGAATATATTTGGCAGGGTTACGCGGCAAATCAAGGCGCACGGCACGTGCGACGGCATCTTTACCAATATCTGAATTAGAGCTGGCAGCTACTTGATAATGCTGCAATGCGCCATTGATATCGCCGCGACTTTCTGCAAGCTGGCCTAACAGGGCGTGTCCCGGTGCAGTAGGCAGCAGTTGATTGGCGCGCTTGAGATACGGTTCAGCTTCTGCTTTTTTACCCATGTTAAACAGAGCAATGCCGCTCTGAATGTGCGGTTTGAAATAATCCGGCTGCATTTTGATCGCTTTGTCATAGAAAGCCAGTGCTTCCTGATTCTTTTTCTGCGTTAACGCAATGTCACCTAACAGTTCCTGAAAGCGTGCTTCACGCGGTTCAATTGCAATCGCCTGATTGGCTAGGGTTTTGGCTTTATCGACATTTTTTTCGCCGAGTGCTTTTACTGCTTCATCATAAGCTTTATAGGCACCTTGGCTAGCTCTGAGTTTTGCAGTTTTTTTCGCATAGATTTCTTTGCCCCATTCGCCGCCGGCACCTACCTGTGCCAGTGTTGCTTTGTTGGCTGCAACGCGCTCAGGTGAAGGCGGGTGACTGGCGAACAGACCCTCTATGAAGTTACTTTTACGGCCTGCACTCAAGCGCACAAAGGTTTCCTGCAAAGTCACGGCTGCTGTTGGATCATAGCCTGCCTTTTTCATGTATTGCATGCCGTAGAGGTCAGATTCGCTTTCTGCATCACGGCCATATTTGCTGTTAACCAGTTGTGCGCCAGCTTGTGCGCCGCCAACAATCAGGTTTGCGTAATCGGTATTCTGTGCGCCGATACCAACCGCAATCATTGCGCCTTGCAGCATGATGCCGCGCTCCATGCCTTTTGCACCGTGACGCGCCGCAGCATGCACCATTTCATGCCCCATCACTGCCGCGAGTTCGGCTTCACTATTCAGCTCATAGAGCAGACCGCGGTTGAAAGCGATTTTACCGCCCGGCATCGCCCATGCGTTGGGTACGGAGTCATTGATGATCTTATATTCATAGGGTAGCTTGCGGTCAGAAACCGCGGCTAGTTTATCGCCTACACTTTGTACATAAGCTGTCAGTTCCGCGTCTAGCACATAATCACCACCTTGAGATTGACGTGTAGGTGAGTAATTTTGAGTGCCGATAGCGATTTCTTTTTCTTCTGAAATCAACTGTACTTCACGTTTTTTAGTGACCGGATTCACGCCGCAAGTGCTGACAGTCAGCACCAGTGCAAGTAGCGATAATACGGATAAGCGTCTTGGCAGGGTTTGTTTCATTTTGGTGCGCTCGCAATATTCTGTAATGGTATAACGTATAAGTGAAATTGAAGCTATCTGTAGAGTTTATATTGATGAATATATTCAATCACATTATCCGGAATTAAGTAGCGTACTGAATCCCCATGCTGCAGGGCGTGACGTATGGCTGTGGATGAAATATCCAGTGCCGTTATCTGGCGCATGGTGACAAAGCCGGCCGCATGGTGATGCAGATCATCACTATTCTCGGAGTAATGATTGTGTAAAAAGGTTTCCAGTGTTTTTGATAACTTATGTTCATGGCCACGCAGTTGTGGTCTTTGCACCAGCGCAATATGACATAAGCTGATGATTTCCTGCCAGCGATGCCAGGTGTCAAATTTTGTGAAGGCGTCGCTGCCCATAAAAAGCGTGATGCTGGTTTTTTCACCTAATTCTTCACGCAGACTGAGCAGGGTATCCAAGGTATAAGAAGCGCCAGTTCGGTGCAGTTCACGGTCATCAAAGATGAAACTGTCATTGTTGGCAATGGCCAGCTTTACCATTGCAGCGCGTTGCTCGGCGCTGATGGCTGGAGCATCTTTATGTGGTGGGTTTGCTGCCGGTATGAAACGTACAGTGTCCAGATTTAGCGCATCTGCAAGCTCCTGTGCCATGCGCAAGTGCCCGAAATGAATGGGGTTGAACGTACCGCCGAGAATGCCAATGGCTGGCATTCTTGCTGTGAGGTTTGCGGCGGTGTTCAATGCAGAGCCTTGTGTTAAGCGCGAACTTGTCCGTCGCCCAGCACTACATATTTCAATGAGGTTAAGCCTTCCAGTCCAACTGGGCCACGCGCATGCAGCTTGTCAGTCGAGATGCCGATTTCGGCACCAAACCCATATTCAAAACCATCAGCAAAGCGGGTGGATGCATTCACCATGACGCTGCTTGAATCCACTTCGCGCAGGAACCTTCTGGCTTTAGTGTAATTCTCGGTCACAATCGCTTCAGTGTGCTGAGATGAGTGCTCGTTAATATGTTCAATCGCCTCATCGATACCACTCACGACCTTGCATGAGATAATTGCAGCCAGATACTCGGTGTAATAGTCTTGTTCTGTGGCTGGTTTTGCCTGTTTTACCAGTGCGCAGGTTTCCGCGCAGCCTCGAATCTCAATAGCGTGGCTGGTAAGCATGTCGGCCAGTTTAGGCAGCATGCTTGCTGCAACTGAACGCGCGATTAACAGAGATTCAGCAGTGTTGCAGGTACCTAAACGCTGGGTCTTACTGTTTTCCAGAATACGCAGTGCCTTTTCAAAGTCAGCATCATCATCCACATAGACGTGGCAATTGCCATCCAGATGTTTAATCACTGGAATACGTGCGTCAGTAGAAATACGCTCAATCAGGCCTTTGCCGCCGCGTGGCACGATTACGTCGACGTATTGTTTCATCGTGATCAGTTCACCTACTGCAGCACGGTCAGTTGTTTCAACTACTTGTACTGCCGTTGTTGGCAGGGCCGCTTCTTTCAGACCTTCATGTACGAGTTTAGCCAATGCCTGATTACAGTGGATTGCCTCAGAGCCGCCGCGCAGGATCGCTGCGTTGCCGGATTTAATGCATAGCCCTGCTGCATCGACCGTTACGTTTGGACGTGCTTCATAAATGATGCCGATAACGCCGAGTGGTACGCGCATCTGGCCGATTTGAATACCGCTTGGGCGATATTTGAAGTTATTCATTTCACCGATTGGATCGGCAAGGCTGGCAATTTGCGCCAAGCCTTCCGCCATGTTGTTAATAGATTTCTCAGTGATCGTGAGCCGATCCAGCATTGCGTCATCCAGACCATTTGCACGCGCTGCATCGAGATCCAGTTTGTTAGCGGCAAGCAGGGCAGCTTTTTCTCGCAATATTGCCTTGGCAATCGCGTTGAGTGCGATGTTTTTCTGGTTGGTACTGGCACTAGCCATCTGGCGTGAAGCTTTGCGTGCCTCGATGCCAATGTTTTTCATGTATTGTTGAATATTCACGGAATAATCGTCGTTAAATAAAGTAATGCCTTGATTATACGCTTTTTAGCTATTGGTTAAGAAGTGCGCAAAAAACACGTAAGAAAAAGGTGTATCTAACGACTGCGCACGCGTGCTAAACCGAAACAAAGTCTGGAGATTTCCAGCCAGGCATCACCCAGCATGACACCTTTGGCGGTTCTGTCTATATCTGCCAGTTTTTGCAGCGCGGCTTCAAGCTGGCGTAAGCTTAGACGTGATAATGCACGTTTCACCAAAGCCTGCCGGTCACCGTAAATGCGCGCACTGGTCATGGCGTTGTTAATATTCTCACCGCGCATTTCTGCCTGTTTGATACGCACCAGTGGCCTTAATACCCACATTAGCGGGTTCATAACTGCGACAGCATTTTCACCTTCGTCTTGCAGGCCCTGCAGAATGCGTACTGTTCGTTCTGCATCGCCTTGTAGCACGGCTTCGCCTAGCTGAAACGCATCATAACGCGATACATTGAGTACGGCTTCGCGCACGGTTTCATCTGAAAGTTCGCCTTGAGGATAGAGTAATCCCAGTTTTTGTACTTCCTGATTGGCGGCAAGCAGGTTGCCTTCAACCTGGTGCGCCAGAAACTCCAGAGTTTGTGTGCCGGTATGCTGGCCTTGCTGTGCAAGTCTATTTGCGATCCATTTAGGCAAATTAGCGGCATCGACTTCATTGAGCGTAATGGTTTGTGCCTGCGTTTCGAGTGCATTGAACCAAGTGCTGTTTTTAGCATCCCGTTCCAGTGTCGGAAGTATGATGACGACAGTAGTGTCGGGAATGGTTTTGGCAGCTAAAGCTACCAGTGCTTTGCCGCCATCTACGCCGGGTTTGCCTGAAGGGATGCTGAGCTCCAGCAAGCGGCGGCTCGCAAACAGTGATATCGATTGACCATAATTCTGCAGCTGCTGCCAGTTAAAACTGCGCTCTACGGTTAAACTTGTACGCTCTTCAAAGCCTTGTGCACGGGCGGCTGCACGAATGGCATCGAGGCATTCGCGCTGCGCCAACGGCTCGTCCCCTGCTAAAACATACAACGCCTGCAGGCCATTTTTTAGATGCGATTCCAGTTGAGCCTGAGCTAAGCGCATGAATTCTACTGTTGCGTAGCAGCTGGTTTGATTGCAGTTAAACGACGCAGTAGTTCACGTACTGCATCGGTACGCATATCTGCATTAAGCCTTGCCTCTTCTTCAGCTTTACCGAGTAAAGCACTGTCACTGTAAGAAAAATCGCGACGTCCGCGTAGTGTTTGCACCGGCCCCCACGTCGGGCTACTAGCCTCACGCACCCTGAAGTTCAAGAGGTAAATAAGCTCAAACTCACGTACCAGACCGCCGCCACTCAGAGACAGAATGCGCTTCTGGTTGCTTTCGCTTAATAGCTCCAGTAACAGTTCGGCATCTTCAGCGTTTTCAACCACCTGTACACCATTGGTTTTAAGGTTACGTGCCAAGTCCCTGGAAATGGTTAACTTACCGCCTTGTATATAAAGCGTCTTAAATGCTAAATCAGCCGCTCCCCTCAATTGAAAACCGCAGGCAGACAACGCAAGCGTCAACAGCATGACGATGCTGATAACAGTTTTTCTGCGCGCATTTACTAAGGAAAGGGCGTTTTGCATGGTTTATCCTACAACAACGTTAATAAGTTTATTTGGAACCACGATGATTTTACGTACAGACATATTTTCTTCAATATATTTCTGCACGCAAGGTTGTTCAAGTGTCAGCTTCTCGATATTTTCACGTGTTTCAGATTTTGCTACGCTAATGCTGCCGCGTAATTTGCCGTTAACCTGAATCACGTATTCAATACTGTCCTGTACCATAGCAGTTTGGTCGGCGCTTGGCCAGGCAGCATCAAGAATGTGACTGCCCGGGCAAAGTTCTGACCATAAAGCCTGACAAACGTGCGGTACGATTGGGGATAGTAATAATGCAACATTCTGCAGAACTTCCTGGCGTACTTGGCGTGTTGTTTCATCAGTACCTTCAATTTTAGCTAGTGCATTCATGAGTTCCATCACGGATGATATTGCGGTATTAAAGCTATGGCGGCGGCCGTAATCGTCAGCTACTTTTTCAATCGTCAGATGCAGTTGGCGGCGCAGGTTTTTAAGTTCTGCAGTTAAGTCACCTGTGCTGTAAGCTGCAATTGAACCTGATTCAACATGGTCGTAAACTGCTTTCCATAAGCGGCGCAAGAAGCGGTGCGCACCTTCCACGCCACTATCAGCCCATTCCAGGCTTTGCTCCGGTGGTGCTGCAAACATCATGAACAGGCGTGCAGTATCTGCGCCATAGGTATCAATTAGCTCCTGCGGGTCAACCGTGTTACCTTTGGATTTACTCATTTTGGTACCGTCTTTGAGCACCATGCCTTGTGTGAGCAGATTGGTGAACGGTTCGTCATTTTTGAGCAAACCGACATCGCGCATCAGCTTGTTGAAAAAACGCGCGTACAGCAAATGCAAAATCGCATGTTCAATACCGCCTACATATTGATCAACCGGCAGCCAGTAGTTGGCACGCTCATCGGCCATGGCAGTTTGACTGTCAAAGCTGGCGTAACGTGCGAAGTACCATGAGGACTCAAAGAACGTGTCCAGTGTGTCGGTCTCGCGAGTGGCTTTGCCACCACAAGTCGGGCATGTGGTCTCATAGAAGCCCGGGTCTTTTTTGATTGGCGAGCCTACGCCATCCATCACTACGTCTTCCGGCAGTGTTACCGGCAATTGTTCAGCAGGTACCGGTACTTCACCGCAACTTGGGCAGTGGACGATAGGGATAGGACAGCCCCAGTAACGCTGGCGTGAAACACCCCAGTCGCGCAGGCGGTATTGGGTGCGGCGTTTACCTAGGTTCTTGGCTGATAAGGCAGCTGCAATCGCCGTACTGGCACCATCAAAATCCAGACCATCAAATTCGCCAGAGTCAAATAATATGCCATGCTCTGTCATTGGCAGAGTGTCAATGTCTGCATGTTTAATCACAGCTTTGATCGGTAGACTGTATTTGCCCGCAAATTCGAAATCTCGCTCGTCATGTGCCGGCACTGCCATCACAGCACCTTCACCGTAACTGGCCAGTACATAGTTAGCCACCCATACTGGCAACTGTTCGCCATTCAATGGGTGCGTAACAAATAAACCGGTAGCCATGCCTTTTTTCTCTGCTGTCGCGATGTCGGCTTCTGCTACGCTACCGCGTTTGCATTCTGCAATAAAGTCAGCCAGCGCAGGGTTATTTTGTGCAGCCTGTGTTGCCAGCGCATGTTCAGCCGCAACTGCAACATAAGTGGCACCCATCAGTGTGTCCGGCCGCGTGGTGTAAACCTTGAGGTTGCCATCTTGGCCGACAATCGGGAACTCGACTTCGCAGCCGTAGCTTTTGCCTATCCAGTTACGTTGCATGGTTTTAACCTGCTCAGGCCAACCATCCAGTTTGTCGAGGTCGTTCAGCAATTCTTCCGCATAAGCGGTAATTTTCATGAAATATTGTGGAATATCACGTTTTTCAACCAGAGCGCCACTACGCCAGCCTCGGCCATCGATCACTTGCTCATTCGCCAGTACGGTGCCGTCGACTGGGTCCCAGTTCACTGTCGAGGTCTTTTTGTAAATCAGACCTTTTTTGTACAGTTCAGTAAACAGCCATTGCTCCCATTTGTAGTATTCTGGCTTACAGGTTGCAATCTCGCGGTTCCAGTCCACGCCCAAGCCGAGTTGCTTGAGCTGGGTTTTCATGTGCTCGATATTGCTATAAGTCCATGCGGCAGGTGCAGTATTGTTTTTAATCGCAGCATTTTCAGCAGGCAAACCGAACGCATCCCAACCCATAGGCTGCATGACGTTAAAGCCCTTCATTTTATGAAAGCGGCTCAATACATCGCCAATCGTGTAGTTACGCACGTGTCCCATATGCAAGCGGCCGCTAGGGTAAGGGAACATGGACAGGCAATAGTATTTAGGCTTGTCGGATTGTTCTGATGCAGCGAAGGTTTGATTGGTTTCCCAGTATTGCTGGGCGGATTGTTCGATTTCTTTGAAAGGGTACTGCTGTTGCATAATTTAACTATTCTTGAATATTAAACGAATAGCGAGATTATACCTTTCGCGGGTGAATAATGCGATTTCTCGTAGCGTCATTCCTGCGCAATCGTAAAGGTTATCCCCGTAGAATATATGCGTAAAGCGCATTATTCACACGTGATAGGCAGGGACTATTGTTAAAGAAGCGTAATAGATGAACTGAAATGTTACTTGGATTGTTATGCATGTCGGGGTTGCCCGACGGCAAGGCACTTTATTTTGCTTGTCCAAAATAAAGTGCCCAAACAAAATGACACCCCCTGTCGCTCACACTTTGCTTGCCACTTTTAGTGGCTTAGCAAATTGGGGAAGCCCTTCACGGGCTTCCTGCGTTGCTCGCCTTAATGGGCGGCAATCGAAAACTCGCCCAATAAAATCATTTGGGCTCAACAGCCGATTGCCGAAAACTCCCATTAAGACTGCGCTACTCGGCGCGACAGCAGGGGGGCGTAATGGCTATCAGTATTGCGTTCTACTTACTTTCACATTTGAACTGCATTGTTGTGCGGTAATCATTATCTCCAGATACATCCGGCGCTTTTTTACCGGACTCACTTAGAATGATTTCCAGTACTTTCTCAATTGTTTCGCCTGCCTCAGCCGAAACAATGCCTTTATATTCTGTTTTGTGACTGAGGACGATATGTCTTAATTGCCTTTGCTTACATGTTGTTTCTGCAGAATAAAGGGCAGATGCGAGCGCAGCTTCTTCCGTTTTTTCAATTGATATCACTTGATATAAATTATTTTCAGCAGGGATCACGTTGCCCATTCTGTGTGTTGCACATCCAGAAAGTACTGCGGCGGCAAAGTAAGCAATATATAATTTTTGGTGCATATCGTTCTCTCAGTTGTTGCAGTCTTAAATTAGAAACACAACTGCATTAGTATAAAACTATACAAGCGCGGCAAAAATATTGTCGCGAATCACATTCATGTCACCTAAACCGTTTACAAAGACATGCTTAGGCGCGCCTTCTGAGCCACTGCTTGCCCAGTCTTTATAATATTTAACCAATGGTTTAGTCTGGCTGTGGTAAACCTCTAAACGTTTTTTAACGGTTTCTTCTTTGTCGTCATCACGCTGTACCAGATCTTCACCAGTGACATCGTCTTTGCCAGCCGCTTTTGGCGGGTTGAATTTTACGTGGTAAGTACGGCCGCTGGCAGGGTGTGAACGACGACCACTCATACGCTCTACGATTGCTTCATCAGGTACGTCGATTTCAACCACGTAATCAATGCCTACACCAGCTGCTTTCATCGCTTCCGCTTGCGGAATAGTGCGTGGAAAGCCGTCAAACAGGAACCCGTTTGCACAATCTGCTTCTTTAATGCGCTCACTCACTAAACCAATAATCACAGCATCCGGAACCAAACCGCCTGAATCCATGAAAGATTTGGCTTCCAGTCCGAGTGGAGTACCGGCTTTAACCGCTGCACGCAGCATGTCGCCGGTGGAAATTTGCGGGATATTGAATTTTTCACGCAAATGAGTGGCTTGAGTGCCTTTGCCTGCGCCAGGAGCGCCTAAAAGAATGATACGCATGAGATTTTCCTAAAGATTGAGTATTGAATTTTTTGAAATTATATTTGAATTTAAGTGCTTTGCACTTATATGGCGGTAATTTAAATAGCGCTTAAATAGTTGGCGATAGTCACAAATTCGGCAACGCCAAGATTCTCGGCACGTTGCTGTGAGTCGATATTGAGTGCAGCAAATCCGTCATCATCGAGCAAACCTTTAAGTGTGTTGCGTAATGTTTTGCGGCGCTGACCGAAGGCGGCAGTTACGATTTTTGCAAATAGTGCCTCGTCATTCGCAACAAATGGCAGCTTGGCGTGCGGTACACAGCGTACAAATGCCGATTCTACTTTCGGTGCAGGATCAAATGCCTCTGGCGGTACTGTAAACAGGTATTCCATCTGCAGGCGATATTGCAGCATTACACTTAGTCTGCCGTAAGCCGCAGTGGATGGATCAGCCACCATGCGTTCGACCACTTCTTTTTGCAGCATGAAGTGCATATCGGTGATGACTTTTACGTTGTCTAACAGATGAAACAGGATGGGTGTCGAGATGTTGTAGGGCAGGTTGCCTACTACGCGCAGGTTTTCACCGAGTGTGCTGAAGTCAAATTTGAGCGCATCTGAGTTATGTATCGTGATATTGTTTTTTGCGTATTCTTTTTGCATCCAGCTAATGATGTCACGGTCGACTTCCACCACATGCAGCATATCCAGTTTTTGCAGCAAAGGTTTTGTGAGTGCGCCAAGACCCGGCCCGATTTCGACCATGAGGTCATCTGATTTGGGGGAAATTGCTGATACCAGACTGTCAATCACCCCTTGATCGGTGAGGAAGTTTTGGCCGAAGCGCTTTTTTGCAACGTGTTTCATGTTGAGTGTACTTTAGTGTTTGTTGCTGACTAATGATATAGCCAGTTCAATAGCGGCCAGCAGGCTGCCTATTTCGATGTTGCCGGTGCCGGCAAGATCCAGTGCAGTGCCATGATCGACCGAGGTGCGAATAATCGGCAAGCCCAGTGTTACGTTGACGCCCTCGCCAAAGCTGGCGTGTTTGAGCACGGGCAAACCTTGGTCATGGTACATGGCCAGCACGGCATCTGCTTTACTTAAATGATGTTTGGCAAATAATGTATCTGCCGGTAATGCGCCTACAAGGTTCATGCCTTCTGTACGCAGTTTTTCCAGCACCGGGTTGATGGTCTCGATTTCTTCGCGACCCAGATAGCCATCTTCACCTGCATGCGGGTTGAGACCAGCCACCAGAATGCGCGGGTTTGCAATGCCAAATTTGTCGATCAGGTCATGATGTAGAATTCGAATAGTGGTTTCCAGGCTGCTCTGCGTAATTGCTTGTGGCACATCCTTTAACGGCAGGTGTGTGGTAGCTAGTGCTACGCGCATACCGCCACCGACCAGCATCATCACAACTTGTTCGGTATCGGTTAGCTCAGCGAGAAATTCTGTATGACCACTGAATGCAATACCTGCATCATTGATAATGCCTTTGTGCACTGGCGCAGTAACCATAGCATCAAACAGATTGGTGCCGTGCTGGTCAGAGGCACAGCCTAATGCTGCTGTTCTCAGTGTATTTAATACATATGCACTGTTATGCGCATCTAGTTTTCCGACAATTACCGGCTTGTTTATCGCTTGATGTAAAACTGTGAGCGAGCCGTTGCCGCTATGCGGCTGATTTTGCTTTTCAGTAAAAGGTTGGATATTGAGTGTGACATCTATTTGCGCAGCACGAGCCTTTAGCATGTCGCTGTCTGCAATGACGACTATTTGCGCATTTAAGGCTTTATGCGCGAGCAGAACGCACAGGTCAGGACCTATGCCTGCGGGCTCGCCAGCGGTGATGGCAATACGGGGTAGTGTGTTGTTCAAATGGCTGAATAAAAATATTTAAAGTTTAAAATTTATCTTCAAGCCTGTACTCGACATAAGCACGGTCACGTAATTCACGTAACCAGTCCTGAAATGCTTCATCGGCCTTGCGTGCACGGATTTCCTGCCGCGCTTTCAGTCGGGCAGCTTCTTTACTCATATCTTGCTTACGGCGTTCGAGCACTTGAATGACATGCCAGCCGAATGGGCTACGAACAGGTTCGCTGATCTGGTTATCTTTGAGCTCATTCATGGCTTTTTCAAACTGGGGGACAGTATCTCCGGGATTCACCCAGCCTAGATCGCCACCATTTGATGCTGTGCCGTCTTCAGAGAATTGGCGTGCAAGCACTTCGAATTTTTCACCATTATCCAAACGGTCTTTGATGTTATCCATTTTTTGTTTGCCGTCTTTTTCGGATACGATTTCAGTCAGCTTGATCAGGATGTGGCGGGCATGGGTCTGTTCAATGACTAAAGGCGAGTTGCCACCACGTTTGCTGGTAAGTTTTAATATATGAAAACCGTTTGGGCTACGCAATGCTGGCGTTATATCACCAGCTTGCATGTTTTTTAAGGCATCAAGAAATAATGCGGGTAGCTGGGCGGCGGCTTTCCAACCCAGATTGCCGCCCTCTAACGCGTTGGGAGCATCAGAGTAACTAGCGGAAACTTTTGCAAAGCTTGCACCATCTTGCAAGGCCTTGATTGCCTCGTCAACTTTGGCCTTGGCTTTTTGTATTTCTTCTGTGGAGCCTTCTTCTGGGGTGCGGATAAGAATGTGTGAGATTTCAAATTCATCACGATTTTCATTGCTGGAGGCTTGAGTAGTCAGGAAGTTATCAATTTCAGATTCACTTACATTCACGCGGCTATCCACTTCGCGTTCGCGCAAGCGTGCGATGGTAATCTCATTGCGGATATCTGCCCTGAACTTGGCCATGCTGATGCCATCTGCGTTTAATGCGTCGCCAAATTCTTTTACAGTCATCTGGTTTTGTTCTGCAATACGCTCTATGGTTTTGTCGAGCTGGTTATCATCTACTTTTAGCCCGGTTTGTGCTGCGTACTGCAATTGTAGGGCATCAGAAATCAAACGCTCTAGAATCTGCTTGCGCAGCACATTTTCCGGAGGCAATTCGGTCCCTTTTTTTGTGAGCTGAGCAGTCAATGTGCGGATGCGGCTTTCCAGCTCCTGTTCGGTGATCACTGTTTGATCAACGATTGCAACGATGCGATCCATTTTGACTATTTCTGCTGCAGATGCAGTGAAATGGCCGATGCTTAATAAAGTGAATAATAAGATTTGAACAAAAATACGCAACATAGTTACTCGTAATATGATTGTTGATTAGTATCAGGTATCAGCCCAGTGCTGACATAACCTGGAATATTGCGCTGGATAATTCTGAGTGGATTCGCGCCGATTGAGGCTAGGCCGCCCAACTCCAGCTGGAAGAAGAAAGCGTAGTTGGCCTCAGCAGTAGCCGTGCTCACACGTTGCAGAACAGTTCGCGCTTGCCAGCATCCTGCATCATACTCTAAACCACCAATTGTTTCGATGATTCGATTTTCCCTGAATGAATAGTTGGCACGGCCAATACCATACCATCCCCTGCCTAAAGGCCATTGCGCAGAGATATCGCTCTGGTCAATAGAATCTTGCCTGTAGCTGTAGCTTAGGTTCAGTACTTTTCCCGGTTCTGGATTATAACGCCCAGAAATCGTAGAGCGAACTGAATTCGCGTTATCGGTGTTGTATTGCCAGAATGTATCAATTATCCAGCTATTTTTAAGTTGGGCACTGATGCCGGCGATGATGTCTGAACTGTTGTTTTTACGAGGTTCAATGCCTGGTAATGTAACTTTCTGGTCTGCGAAGTAATAACGCTGGCCTATGGAGGCAGACAGGCGTTGCGTGCCGGTGCTGCTTTCGATAAAGCGCGATGTTAAAGCAAAACTGACCTGATTTGCATTGTTAATGCGGTCATTACCTACAAATTGGTTTTCGCTGAATAGGGAGCTGAAATTCAAGTCGGTGAGGCTGGTATCAAAAACCGGGATATTTGACTGGTCGCGTTCAGGGATATATACATAAAACAAGCGCGGTTCCAGTGTCTGCGAATAGCCACGTTTTGCTATTTTAAAATCCCGGTCAAAATACAAGCCACTATCCAGACTGAATATCGGCAAGGTGCGTTGATATGTTGATTCTTTATACGGGTCGTCATTCACGCTGTAATTGGTATGATGAATGCCAAATTTTGGAGTTACATAACCATAGGTCCGTGCGAACGGAATGCTGATGCTGGGGTTTATGGTAGTGCGCGTGCCGGTTACTCGCGGGTCACCCGTTGCAGTGAGCGGTGCATTTTTATTAATATCAAACACTGCCAGTTGCGAATACAAGTTGGCATTGATGTCACCATAATATTTATTACCTACCAGCGTCATTTGCGGTAAACGTTCGTATGGATATGAATCTTGTTTTAGTGTCTGGAATTTTTGTGCAATTGCGTTGAAACGCCAGTTTTCATCTGCGTAATCCAAATTAAACTGTTGCGGCAGATTGATTCGGCTGGTGGTGACAATACGTGTAGACATCTCAGAGAAGTATTGGTCATCTGATACTTTTTCAAGGCTATAACCCGCTGACCAGCCGTTTCCGAAACGGTGCTGATGTTTCAGATTAGCGTAGTAACGTGTTTCGTTGCTGAGGCTGTCGGTAGGCAGGTATTCTAGATTGCTGGTACCAGAAAAGTTATCTTGCAGATATCTGAATTCACCTTGTAACTGGATGCCGCGTTTACTTAGCGCGCGCGTAGCAAGTGTCGCATCCATATTTGGAGCAATGTTCCAGTAATAGGGTACCAAGGCCTCAAAACCACTACGGCTGGTACTGCCGATGGTTGGTGCGAGAAAGCCACTCTTACGTTGATCATTGAACGAAAAGCCAATCCACGGTGTGTAGAGTATCGGTATGCCTTTAAATTCAATGCGTGCATTTTTCGCAGTACCGGAGTCTGTGTAATCATTGAGTGATATTTCGCTGGCCTTAATATACCAGTCATCAACACCGGCTTCACATGTGGTGTAGCGTGCATCTAACAGGCGCTTTTTGTCTTCACCTTCAAACAGAATCGATCTGGCATCAGCGCGGGCTTTGGTTGAGCGGGCGGTTGTGTTGAGCGTAAATGGGTTGTTGGATTGGCTGGCACTGAGGTCAGTGACAGGTAAGCCATCAGCTGAAGTGTACGAATCATCACTGCCTAATTGCTGGCTTTGCAGATCGCCCAATCTTCTGGCAAAAGTCTCAGAACTTACTGTGCGACGTTTTTGCAAGATGGCTGCCATAGGATTAGACATACTGATTGAAGCATCCCGCATTTCACCTACGCTCTCAGACAGCTGCATGCGCAGCTCTGGGCCGGTGACTTTGGCGTTATCAACTTCTATGCGCACGTTACCAATTGCGTGTAGTTCGTCATTCAGCACATCATATTCGAGGCTATCAGCAAAAATATCCTGTTTGTCTTGATGGATAGATGCATTGCCGGTAGAGCGCATTTTGCGGTCTAACTGTAGTTCCAGTTTTTCTCCATCAATGATGATGCCGCCTTCTGCTACTGCATCTGTCTTGTTAGCAGGCTTACTGGTATTTTTGGCATTACTGCCTTGACCTGCTGTTATTAGCCTAGCTTCTAATTTCTCAGGAGGCTTATTTAAGCCTTTATTACCTGTTTTTTTACTAGGGGTAACGACATTAGGTGCAATAGCGAGATCTGCTGTATGGCTCTTGGGTAAATCACTGGTGACTGGAATGATGTCGCCACGCACTGATTTGAGTAATCCATTTTCAAAAACCAGAACGACAAGACGCTGTTCTTTTAGCTCGCTGCCTACCCGACGCTGATAAACATAATTCCATCGGTCGTCTTGCGAGTTGCTCGGAATTAACGGCACACCCAAAATAGTCTGCACTTGAGGTTTCGTCATGCCTGGGCGAAGCTGCAATAGCATTGCAGAGTTCAGCACATGATCCTGTGACAAGTTCAGTGCAGCATCGGAAATGGAGCCGTGAGCCATCAGGATGGCAGCAAGGCTGGCGATGACGCGATTCTTTAGCATGAAATTACCATTGGAGTGAGCACGGAATGTAGCAGAGAAGTTGAAGGCACGAGTATATAGGCAAACTGTTTTATTTTATCAGTGATAAAATCTCATAAATTGCAGTTTTTGGCAATCAAAACTTGGCGGCAGCCGCTGTAAATTTGACATTTACAGGTAGTACCTAGCTGCTGATTCAGTAAAAAATTATATAAGAGTTGGAATTTTGTTGTGAATAACATCGATACAGACAATCGGCAGTTAGCGCTTAGCAGCTGGTTAAAAATCACCTTGCAGCATTCAGAATTTACCTTGACGACTGCTTCCGCAGATGCAAGTTTCAGACGTTACTTCAGGGTGCACCTGGCAGATAAAACGCTCATTGCGATGGATGCACCGCCATCGCATGAAAATTGCGAGCCGTTTGTGCGTATTGCAAAGTTATTCGGCGATGCAGGTATGCATGTGCCTGAAGTGATTGCGCAGGATCTTACGGAGGGGTTTTTGCTGTTAAGCGATTTGGGCGATGTTACCTATTTAAGTCAGCTTAATGAAACAACAGCACCTGCTTTATATCATGATGCCAATGTGGCATTGATCAAGCTCCAGTTGGCAAGTAAGCCGGGTGTGCTGCCGGATTATGACGAGGCATTGCTTACGCGCGAAATGCAATTATTCCCGGATTGGTATATCACCAAACATTTGAACGCTACCTTGGATGATAAGCAGCAGCAAGTGTTACAGAACACATTCGCCTTGCTTAACAAGAACATTTTGTCGCAAGGCCAGGTTTATGTACACCGTGATTATCATTCGCGGAATTTAATGCTGTGCCACGATAATCCAGGGGTGCTAGATTTCCAAGATGCAGTTTTTGGTGCAATTACTTATGATCTGGTATCTCTGCTCAGGGATGCTTATATCAGCTGGGATGAAGAAAAAATCATTGATTGGCTGGTACGTTACTGGCAGTCGGCTAGAAAACAGGGTTTGCCGGTGCCTGCAGATTTCAGCGAATTTTATCGCGATTTTGAATATACGGGCGCGCAGCGTCATATCAAGATACTGGGTATATTTGCGCGACTTTACCATCGCGATGGCAAGGAAGGTTATTTGAAAGACATGCCGTTAGTCATGCACTACTTGCATAAGGTATGCGAGCGCTATATTGAGTTGAAGCCGTTGTTACGCTTATTGGATGTGCTGGAAAACAAACAGGCCCAGGTAGGGTATACATTCTGATGAAAGCCATGATTCTGGCGGCAGGCAGGGGTGAGCGCATGCGGCCGCTGACTGATCACACGCCGAAACCTCTGCTCAAAGTTGGTGGCAAGTCTCTGATCTCCTGGCATTTAGAGCGTTTAGCCGCTGCCGGTTTTCAGGATATTGTAATTAACCATGCGCATTTGGGGGAGCAGATTGAATCTGCCCTCGGTGATGGTAGCCAATGGGGTGTGCGCATTCAGTATTCGCCGGAAAAAATAGCGCTGGAAACCGCTGGCGGTATTGCCAATGCAATGCCTTTGCTAGGCAATGCGCCATTTTTAGTGGTGAATGGCGATGTGTATACCGATATTGATTTTGGCACGTTAAAACTGGTGCCGCCTAATCTTGCGCATCTGGTGATGGTGAATAATCCTCCGCAGCATGCTGCAGGTGACTTTGCCTTGAGTAGCGGCAAGTTGAGCGCTGATGGCACCGAAAAACTGACATTTTCCGGCATAGGCATCTATCAGCCCAGCTTATTTGCAAGCATCGTACGTGGTGATGCTGCCAAACTTGCGCCTTTACTTAAAGCTGCGATGGCGCAGGGGCTGGTCAGCGGCAGTCATCATGAGGGAGCATGGCATGATATTGGTACCCCTGAACGTTTACAGGCACTTGATAGTCAATTGCTAAACAACTAGTTACTTAAAAGTTAATCATAAAGCACAGCATAAAAAAACATTATGAATTTATTGGATATCACGGAATTTAAAAACCGACGTCTAGGCTTGATGCAGAGTATGCAGGCAGGTATTGCCATTATTCCGACGTCTCCGGAGGCGATTCGCAATCGTGATAGTCATTACCCATATCGCTTCGATAGTTACTTTTATTATCTTACCGGTTTTAAAGAACCTGAGTCATTGCTGGTGCTGCTTGCCGGTGATGTGAAAAAAGGTCAGGTACCGAAAAGTATTTTATTCTGCCGCGATAAAGACATGGAACGCGAGATCTGGGATGGTTTCCGTTTTGGCCCTGCCGCTGTAGTTGCCGAGTTTGGTTTTGATGAGGCGTATTCGATTACTCAGCTTGATGAAATCCTGCCTAAGTTACTGGCAAATCAAGCTAAATTGTTCTATAGCCTGGGCGCAGATGCAGCGTGGGATGCAAGAGTCACCAACTGGCTGAATCAGGTCAAAGCGCAGGTGCGTACCGGCATCAGTGCTCCCGATGATATTACCGACGTACGTAAGCTGCTCGATGAGATGCGATTGTTCAAGTCGCCTGCCGAACAGGCCGTGATGCGACATTCAGCCAGCATTGCTGCAGGTGCTCACAAACGAGCGATGCAAAAGGTGCGTGCCGGCAAAATGGAGTATGAGATCGAGGCTGAGTTCTTGCATGAATTCTATCGCTTCGGTGCGCAAGCTCCCGCTTATACCAGTATTGTTGCGAGCGGCGCTAATGCCTGTACGCTGCACTATAACGCTAATAATGCAAAATTGAATGACGGTGACCTGTTGCTGATAGATGCCGGTTGCGAACTGGATGGTTATGCTTCAGACATTACACGCACCTTCCCCGTCAATGGTAGATTCAGCGCAGCGCAAAAGGATGTGTATGAGTTGGTGCTGGCGGCACAGGCGGCAGCGATTGCTAAAGTGAACACGAACAGCCACTGGAATACGCCGCACGAGGCTGCTCTGGATGTGTTGGTGCAGGGTTTTATTGATTTTGGCTGGTGCAAGGGCAGTAAAGATGCTGTGCTGGAAAGTGGCGCCTATCGGCAGTTTTATATGCATCGCACCGGGCACTGGCTGGGGCTGGATGTGCATGATGCAGGTGAATACAAAGATAAAGCCGGTAACTGGCGCATGCTGGAGGCTGGCATGATGCTGACGGTAGAACCTGGCTGTTATATTCGCCCGGCAGATAACGTACCGGAACATTTCTGGAATATCGGTATCCGTATTGAGGATGATGTACTGGTGACTGCGAATGGCTGCGATGTGATTACGATTGAGGCTCCAAAATCGGTGGCAGATATTGAAAGTGTAATGGCACAATAATGCTGGAAGATAAAGACATTGTGATTGTAGGCGGTGGCCCGATTGGCATGGTGCTATCGTTGCTGCTGGCAAAACAGAACATTGGCAGCACTGTACTTGAGGTACGCAAGCAGGGCGCTGCAAATCAGGATACGCGGGCGTTGGCGCTCTCTTTCGGCAGCAGACGCATTCTCGAAAAGCTGGGTGTGTGGCAATCATTGACGCCGCATGCTACTGCTATTAATACTATACATGTGTCACAGCAAGGCAGTATCGGGCGTAGCGTGTTACGCGCAGTGGATTATAAGCAGGAAGCACTTGGTTATGTGTTGTCTTATGGTGCGTTATGCACGGTTTTAAATACACAGATAGCGGACTCTCCTGTGATTCATTTAGTCGATGAGGCGCAGGCCGAGTCGATTACACACAATGCAGCGTATGCTGCTGTGCGCTATCAGCGGCATGGCGAACAGCACGACATACAAAGTTCGCTTGTAGTGCTGGCGGACGGTGGTCGTAGCCTGGAAGAAGTGGCGGGCTTGAAGCGCGATACCAAAGAGTATGGTCATGATGCGCTCATTACAAAAGTCAGTGCCGAGTTGCCGCATAATAATATTGCTTACGAACGCTTTACCGCTAATGGGCCAATGGCCTTGTTGCCGAATGGTGAGCGTGACTTTTCATTGGTGTGGACTGGTGAAAAATCACGCATAGCGCCTTTACTGCAGTTAAGTGATGCCGAGTTTTTAGCGCAATTTCATGCTGAATTTGGTGACAGGGTTGGCCGTTTTTTAAGCGTAGAAAAACGCATGACATTCCCGCTAAAGTTATCGCAATTGCAGGCAAGCGATACACCACATTTGGTCGTGGTTGGTAATGCGGCGCAGACCATGCACCCCGTAGCGGGGCAAGGTTTTAATGTTGGCTTGCGCGATGCTGAGGTGTTGGCGCGGCATATTGCTAATGCACCAGATCATATGGGTAGCAGCGAAATGCTGGCTGAATACCGTAGCAGCCGTAAAACCGATACCAAACACGGCCTGTTATTTACTGATTTTCTGGTGAATATTTTCTCCAATGATATTTTAGGTGTATCGGCTTTAAGAAGCGCCGGTATTGGTATGTTTGATCTGGTGAAGCCAGTTAAACGATTCCTTGTCAGCAAAATGAGTTTTGGTAAATGAGTGACAATATACTGAAAGCTGATGTGACTATTGTTGGTGCTGGCCTGGTTGGTCTGTCAGCGGCCGTTGCTATGCGTAAGGCTGGGCATGAAGTGGTGTTGGTCGATCAGCAGATGCACACAGCCGATAGTCCGCTAACTGATAGTGATATCGATTGGGATCAGCGTATTTATGCAATTAGTCCGAAAAACGTGCAATGGTTAAGCAGTTTAGGTGTCTGGCAATTACTGGATACATCACGTATCGGTGAAATGCAGGCAATGGAAATATGGGGTGATGCGACAGCTACACCTTTATCTTTACTTGCCGAAGATGACAATGCTGATGATCTGGGTTTTATTATAGAAGAGCGGGCTTTAAGAAAAGCGCTGATGCAACAGGTACAGGCTTACGGTGTACGTACCTTGTTTGGTAATGAATGTATTGCTTTAAATGTGACGCCAAGGCTGGCAATACTGCAGCTGGATAATCAGCAGCTAGTAGAAAGCGCGTTGCTGATCGCTGCTGATGGCGTTAATTCATGGGTACGTCAGCAGCTTGGCATCGCGGTTGAGCAGAAACAGTATCAACAGACTGCAATCGTAGCAAACTTCACCACTGAAAAACCGCATGGCAATATTGCACGGCAATGGTTTAGACAAGACGGCGTTAGCGCAGGCGGACATTGCGGGATACTTGCCTGGTTGCCGCTACCGGGTAATAAAATTTCCATCGTGTGGTCAGCACCGAGTCAGTATGCTGAATATCTGATGCAGCTAGAGGCTTCGGCATTCAGCTATGAGGTAATGCAGGCCGGTAATGCGGCGTTAGGCCAGTTGACCATGATCAGTGCGCCTGCTGCTTTTCCGCTGGTGTTAAAAAAGGCTGAGGTGCTGGTTAAACACAGTGTTGTGCTGGCAGGTGATGCTGCACATCGTATTCACCCGATGGCGGGTCAGGGCGTTAATTTAGGTTTTCGTGATATTGTTGATCTGACGAAAATATTGTCTAGTCGACACTTGTACCAGCCGATTAACGATTGCAGCTTGTTAAAGGGCTATACACGAATCAGAAAAACGGATTTATCAAATATGCTGATGCTGACCAATGGTTTGTATCATTTGTTTGATAGCCAAAACCCAGCTGTACAGAAGGTAAGGAACTGGGGACTATCTGCGACTAATCAGCAGATTATCAAGAAAAAACTGGTTAGAGAGGCGATCACGCTTTAATCTGCGCGTGATTGTAGTGTGTGTGGTTGAAATGGATAGGCTTAATAGTAATTATATAAAGGAAATTGAATGTTAAAAAAATTAGTCAGCATTGCTTTGCTTAGTTCACTTTCAACCTTTGCCATGGCTGACGAGGCTAGTGTGAAAAAAGCTGTTGAAAGCGCATATCCAAAATTCAAGGTAGATAAAGTTACTAAAACGCAATATGCGGGCCTATATGAGGTGTTTATGGCTGGCCAGATTATCTACACCGATGAAAAGCTGACCTTTTTAATCGCTGAAGGTCGTTTAGTCGATCCGAAAACAAAAAAAGATATCACGGGTGAACGCTTGGAAGAGTTGACCAAGATTGACTTTAATAGCTTACCGCTAGATCAGGCGATTAAAGTCGTCAAAGGTAACGGCAGCCGTAAGCTGGTGGTGTTTTCAGATGTAGATTGCCCATATTGCAAACGTTTAGAGCGTAACGAGCTGGCTAATATTACTGATGTAACTGTTTATACTTTCCTCTATCCTATCGAGCAATTACATCCGGATGCAGCGAATAAATCTAAACTGATCTGGTGTGCGAACAATCGTGTAAAGGCATGGGAAGACTGGATTTTACGAGATCAATTGCCAAGTTCTGCAGGTAATTGTGAAGTACCATTGGAGAAGGTGGGTCAACTGGCAAAGAAAGCAGGGGTCACTAGCACGCCAACTCTGATTTTTGCTGATGGTAAACGTATGTTGGGCGCGCAGCCTTATAAAGAAATAGAGCGCATGTTGACTGCAGCAGCTAAAAAATAAGCTTTTTGATTGTGTACATGTAAATAAAAAACGACCATAAGTGGTCGTTTTTTGTATGGTTGCTTACTTGGTGTTGTTAGCCGCCACTTACTACTTCGCCCAGTTTGAATATTGGCAGGTAAAGAGCAACTACCAGACCGCCGATTAACGTACCAAGGACTACCATGATGAGAGGCTCCATCAAGCTTGCTAGAGCATCTACAGCATCATCTACTTCAGCCTCATAGAAGTCAGCAACTTTACTCAGCATTGAATCCAGAGCGCCTGATTCTTCTCCAATTGCTGTCATCTGCAGCACCATATTCGGAAAAACATTACTGTTTTGCATCGCAACTGTAAGGCTGGTACCGGTACTGATCTCACTCTGCACTTTTTTTGTTGCGTCATAGTAAACCCTGTTACCTGATGCGCCAGCTACAGAATCCAGTGCTTCAACTAGCGGAACGCCTGCTGAAAACATCGTCGCTAATGTACGCGCAAATCGAGCAATTGTTGCTTTTCGGATCAACTCACCAAAGACTGGTACCTTAAGGATTAATCTGTCCATTGTCGCCTGCATAGCGATGGAGCGCTTCCATGTATAGAAGAAAAACCATAGACCGAATCCGATGGAACCAAATATTGCCCACCACCATTGTACAAAGCCATCAGAGATTGCCATCACCACCAGTGTTGGCCCTGGCAGGTCTGCACCAAAACTGCTGAATAGTTCCTTAAAAGCCGGGACTACAAAAATCATGATGACTGCGGTAATGACAAATGCAACAACAATAATTGAAATCGGATAAAAAAGTGCCGATTTAATTTTTGATTTGATCGCGAGGATTTTTTCTTTATAAGTTGCCAGTCTTTCTAATAATGTATCCAGAATACCAGCCTGCTCACCGGCGCCGATCAGGTTGCAAAATAACTGATCAAAATATAGCGGATATTTACGGAACGCTGTGCTCAGGCTACTGCCGGTTTCAACATCGGATTTAATATCAAGTAAAAGCTTTGCTACGGCCGGGTTGTTGTGACCTTTGCCAACAATATCGAATGATTGCAGTAACGGGACACCTGCCTTCATCATGGTTGCCAGTTGACGCGTAAATAGTGTGATATCTTTTTCGCTGACTTTACCCTTGCCGGCAAAACTGCTTTGCTTTTTAACTTTAGTAACAGTAATACCCTGACGACGTAAGGTGGAATTTACCAGAGTCTCGCTCGCGGCTTTCATTTCACCTTTGGTTATTTTGCCTTTTTTGTCCTTACCTTCCCATAGGTAGGTAATTTCTTTTGTGTTTTTAGGGTTGGCTGCCATGATGATTTCCTGTGCGATTTATTTCGCGTTTTGAGTCATATTTATTTTTATAGAAAACTGGAAAGCTATTCATTGGTACAAGCTTCAACTTCTTCGATGGAGGTTAATCCCTGTATCACTTTTAATACACCAGAACGGCGTAAGTCATTTACACCCTCCGCCCTTGCTTGATCTGCAATGTCGTGTGCGGTGCCATTTTTCATGATGATCCGGCTGATAGCATCGGTTACCGGCATCACTTGATAAATGCCGACGCGACCTTTGTAGCCAGAGTTGCACAGCTCGCAACCATCCGGATTATGCCCATAAAGTTGCCAGTCTTCTTTGAAGTCATCCTCAATAAATCCGACGCGTAATAATGCTTCTTTTGGAACCGATAACGGAATTTTGCAATGTTTACATAAGCGTCTTGCCAAGCGCTGTGCAGTAATGAGCGAAACAGCAGACGCAATGTTGAAGGGAGCAACCCCCATATTCAGCAAACGTGTAAGCGTTGACGGTGCATCATTGGTGTGCAGTGTAGAGAGCACCATGTGTCCTGTTGATGCGGCTTTAATTGCCATATCTGCTGTTTCAAGATCGCGAATTTCACCGATCATGATAATGTCAGGATCCTGACGTAAGAAAGATTTCAATGCCGCAGCAAAAGTGAGACCTTGTTTATCATTGACATTGACCTGATTAATGCCGGCTAACGGAATCTCGCATGGATCCTCCGCTGTGGAAATATTAACGCCAGGATTATTCAGGATGTTGAGGCAGGTATAGAGTGAAACTGTTTTACCGGAGCCGGTCGGACCAGTCACGAGTACCAGGCCATATGGGCGGTTAACAGCATTTAACAGGCGCTCTTTTTGAAGCGGCTCATAACCGAGCGCTTCAATGCCAAGCGTCGCACTGCTTGGGTCAAGAATACGCATTACAATTTTCTCGCCGTGAATAAGCGGCAGTGTACTTACGCGGAAATCAATGGTACGAGATTTTGATAGCACCAGCTTCATACGGCCATCTTGCGGTATGCGCTTCTCGGAGATGTCCATGCTGGAGATTACTTTAATACGAGATGCGAGTTTTTCTTTGATCGCAAGCGGCGGCTGCGTTATTTCACGGAGTATGCCATCGACGCGATAACGTACCCGGTAGAATTTTTCATAGGGTTCAAAGTGTAAGTCCGATGCGCCCATATTGATGGCATCCAGCAACATTTTGTTGAGGAACTTTACAACAGGCGCATCGTCAACTTCTGAATCTACCGGAGCTTCTTCAATCTGTGAACTGTCATCACCAAAGCCAAAGTCCCCATCATCGACCTCAAGAGACTTCAGGCTCTTGTCGCTGGAGGCTATAATTTTCTCGATCATGCGTCCAAGTTTGTCATCTTCAACAACGACAGGGGATACATTCATTCCCATCTGGAACTGAACGCTATCTAGGGCATGAATGTTTGTTGGATCAGAAACCGCAACAAACAGTAAATTGTTACGAGAGTGCAAAGCTAGTACACGATTGCTTTGCATTAACTTGGCATCAATTTTTTTCGGCGGTAAGTAGTCCAGATTAAAAGCGTCTAAATTTAAATACGGAAAACCAAATGCCTTCGCTGCTGTTTCAGCAATTGTAAGCGGGTTAAGTTTTTTACTTTGAATCGCTTGTGAAATAAATGGGGTTTTGGAGTTGCGCGCCTGTTCTTCAATTGCTTTAGCCTCATCCTCGGAAAGTAGTTTTTCCTGAATTAAAGTACGAGCGAGGCCACTCAATTTTGTTTGTGAGATAACAGTTGCCATATTTAAAGTAAGTGTCGATTAGCTTGTGCGCTATTTTAATTATTTTTATATTGGATGAATGATGCACTTTACACTATTCTTTGTAAAGACTTTAACATACTGATGGTTTATAAATTTAGCAATTTTAGATTTGGCGCAACGCTTTAATTTAATTGAAAATTAATCAAGACGTATTTTAGAGATTAATTTCCTTAGCAAAGGGCTTGACATCTCTGAAAAACCAACTTATAAATATGGCTAGGTGTTTGAATTCGAGTTTTTTGTAGCCTGCTTTAATTTTAGTTACTGCGACTTCTGTTCTTGAGGCAAACTTTTTGGGGCGCCCCCCTTTGTATTATGTAAGGATGTATGAAATGGCAACAGGTACCGTAAAATGGTTTAACGATTCTAAAGGTTTTGGTTTTATTACCCCAGATGATGGTGGTGACGATTTATTCGCACACTTCTCTGCAATCGTGGA
>Ga0208125_100205_pt1 | contig 50699 bp, 60 predicted proteins | sample LakWasM128_HOW14_2_FD_183938 | JGI IMG/M metagenome (GOLD analysis project Ga0208125, IMG submission 183938) | Freshwater sediment methanotrophic microbial communities from Lake Washington under simulated oxygen tension - Sediment Metagenome... | ecosystem: Environmental > Aquatic > Freshwater >...
GCCCGAGAGTATCGTTGAGCATTTTGAAATGGTCTAAATCTAAAAATAGTAAAGCACCTCGCCTACCCGAACGATTACTTACTGCTAGGGCATGGTCAAGTCTATCAAGCAATAATCGACGGTTAGGTACGCCGGTCAGCTGATCATAAAAAGCCATTTGTTTAATTTCGTTTTCACGCTCGACTGCATCATGTCGGAGTTTAATGTTTTCCAAAAAATTACGATTAATATTTCGAATACTCAGCAACATAAAAACGAGAAATAAAACGCCAGAGATGGCCATGGTTAGAGACATTTCGCCTCTATCGAGAAATAAACGTAGCAAAAGCGGCACTAATATCAGCAAAGTGTATGAAACTGCACTCACAAGATCAGCTGAATAAGAAACGATAGCGCCAGAAACTAGCCCGGTAAGAATGAAAATAATGAACAGCTGGTGTTGCAAATCGCTGTAAGGATAAACCAATACGCTAGTCATACCCCAAACGAAACCACTCGCCATCACACCTATACGGAACTCTACTAATCGCCTTTGTGTGAGCTTGACGTCATGAACCGCATGATTGGTATGATAGTTGGTCACCACAAAACGAATAAAGTTAACTGATAAAATGACAGAAAGCCACATCACTACCGTGTGCATCGGCAGCGAATTACGCTCTACGTAGGCAAGCATGATTGCGATGAGCGAGCTAGAGACCAGCGTTCTTCTATTAGCAGCAAAAAGTTGCTCTAATAATGACTGCTGAATTTGTGTTTTAATTAAATTATTCATTTTAGGTAATTTTTAAAAATTACATTATTCTTAATTTTAATAACATTAAAAAAACTCAAGTTCATTATGTGACATATAACACGCCAGCTCAAGCGCTAAATCAATTTGCTATGGCCTTACAATCTTGCGAGAGATGAACAAATAAAGCATCAAAACCACTTAGTTAAGAGATAAAATGTCTTTAACATTGACTATTTCCAACTTAGCACATGACCGCAAACATTGGTATTTACATTATTGGCGATGAAATTCTTTCAGGTAAACGCCAAGATAAACACCTGACCAAAGTGATTGAACTGCTTTCCGCAAGAGGCTTGCAGCTTGCTTGGGCGAATTATTTAGGTGATATTCCAGAACAAATTACCAGCTCACTTAAAGCCAGTATGGGGCGCAGTAAAGAATATGGCGATATTGTGTTTAGTTTTGGCGGCATAGGTGCAACGCCTGATGACTTTACAAGACAATGTGCGGCAGATGCGGCTGGTGTAGCCATTGAGCGCCACGCTGGTGCGGTAGCAGAAATTGAAGCGCAATACGGTGAAAGTGCTTATCCCAAGCGCGTGCTGATGGCAGACTTTCCAAAAGGCTGCGATTTAATCCCTAATCCGATTAATCGTGTCGCCGGCTTCAGTATTCATCAACATTACTTTGTGCCGGGCTTTCCAGAAATGGCGCACCCCATGGTGGAATGGGTATTAGAAACCTATTACTCACATTTATTTCATACGCAAAATTATGTGGAAGATTCTATTTTAGTAAGCGAAGCTGGTGAGAGCGATTTAATTGATTTAATGAACCATATGCTATCGCAATACCCCATGTTGAAGCTGTTTAGCTTGCCCAAAAGCAACCAGCGTAGAACCACTGAACTAGGGATGAAAGGCGAGTCTGAGCAAGTAAAACTTGCGATGGATGCTCTAAAATCAGGCGTCACTGCGCTGGGCTACCCTTGGGCAAATATATAAATGGAATGCAGACCAGACTGTGGCGCATGTTGCACTGCGCCATCCATTAACAGCCCGATTCCAGGTATGCCCAACGGCAAACCTGCTGGTGTGCGATGCATACAGTTAGATATTGAAAACCGCTGCATGATTTTTGGACAGCCTGAACGCCCTGCATTTTGCGCAAGTTTGCAGCCAAGTATAGAAATGTGTGGGGATGACCGTGAGCAAGCTATGATTTGGCTGACTAATTTGGAAGTGCTCACTCAACCAAATTAGTTAACCATTAAGCATTGTTGAAATTGACTTGCCTAAATTCTCGCATTCTTAGTTTCATTCATCAGCATCACCGCTACAAAACTCACTAAAGCCATCGCTGAAACGTAATAGCCAACCCAAACTAAACCACCTTTATCTACCAATAGTTGCGAGATAAAAGGTGCGGTAGACGCCCCTAAAATCCCACCCAAATTATAAGACAAGCCCGCGCCTGTATAACGCACAGCTACAGGGAACTGCTCTGGCAAAAATGCCCCCATTGGCGCAAACGTCGCACCCATTAAGAGTAAGGCGATGGCTAAAAATAAGGTGATCAAAATACTTGAACCACTAGCCATTAACGGACTCAGCGCAAAACCCGCTAATACCGCTAAAAAACAGCCAATTAGCAATACTGGTTTACGCCCGAATTTGTCGCTCAAGCTTGCTGAAACTGGCGTGATAAATGCCATAAACAGCACGGCAATACATAACATTTGTAGAAAATCAGCACGCGGAATATTGAGCGTTTTAGTACCATAACTTAGGCAAAATACGGTGGCGGTGTAAAACAAGTTGTAGCAAATAGTCATCGCCAGCGCGCCAAGCAATACAGGACGCCAATGCTGACTCAATAAAGATTTGATTGGCGTTTTAAGTGTTTGGTGTTGTTGAAGAACCTTAGCAAATGCAGGAGTTTCCGCCAATTTAAAACGTACATATAAGCCAACCAAAACTAACAAAGCACTAGCGAAAAACGGAATACGCCAGCCCCATGCTCTAAATGCATCATCAGATAAATAAAGTGTTAAAGCCAGAAAACTTAAGGTAGCCAGCAAAAAACCTATCGACGGACCTAGCTGTGGAAACATGCCAAACCAGCCGCGCTTGCCTGCTGGTGCGCTTTCCGTGGCTAACAATGCCGCACCACCCCATTCACCACCCAAACCTAAACCTTGTCCAAATCTTAACAAACACAGCAGCACGGCAGCCCAAGTGCCTAAAGTTTCATAGCCAGGCAAACAGCCTATCAACAAAGTAGAAATACCCATCACCAATAATGAAGCGGCTAAGGTCGCTTTGCGTCCAATGCGATCACCAAAGTGACCAAAAACAATCGCTCCTAATGGTCTTGCAATAAAGGCAATACCAAATGTTAAAAAAGCATTCAAAGCTTGTGCAGCCGGATCGCCGGCAGGGAAAAATACTTGCCCAATCACCAATGCTGACGCCATGGCGTAAATATAAAAATCATAAAACTCAATCGCCGTGCCAATAAAGCTGGCAAAGGCAATGTGCGTAGTTGATGGACTGCTGACAGGCAAATTTTGATTGTTCAAAGTACGGCTTTCAAATGGCTTGTTGCTAAAGCATGCTAAAGGTATGCATCAACATTATACAAACTTAGCATCATTCGAAAAATTTAAGTTTTCTGAGACCTAATTTGCGTATAAAATAAGCAGTTCGCTCTAAATAATTCAAAATTGCTAAAAAACCAAATATAAATGCAAATAGGCTCACACATTTTAAAGAACAACCTGATTGTCGCTCCCATGGCGGGTGTGACAGACAGACCTTTCCGCCAGTTATGTAAGAAAATGGGCGCGGGTTTGGCTGTGAGCGAAATGGTGACGTCTAACTCACTACTTTACGGCAGTGAAAAAACCCTACGCAGAGCCAATCACGAAGGTGAAGTTGACCCGATTTCAGTGCAAATTGCTGGTGCAGATCCGCAAATGATGGCGGAAGCGGCGCGTCACAACGTAGATAATGGCGCACAGATTATTGACATTAATATGGGCTGCCCTGCTAAAAAAATCTGTAATGTCATGGCGGGTTCTGCCTTGCTTAAAGATGAGCCGCTGGTTGCACAAATTTTAAGAGCAGTCGTGAATGCCGTCGATGTACCAGTAACATTGAAAATTCGTACGGGTTGGGATAAAAACAACCGCAACGCTGTGCAAATCGCCAAAATGGCAGAAGACTTAGGCGTTCAGGCCTTGGCTATGCATGGTCGTACACGTGCCTGCTTGTACACTGGCGATGCAGAATATGACACCATTGCCGCCGTAAAACAGGCTATCAGAATCCCACTTATTGCCAACGGCGATATTACCACCCCAGAAAAAGCTAAATTCGTTTTGGATTACACTGGTGCAGATGCCGTGATGATTGGTCGTGCCGCACAAGGCAGACCATGGATATTCCGCGAAATTGAGCACTTCATCAAAACTGGTGAACATTTACCACCACCTGAAGTGACTGAAATTCGCACCGTGATGTTGGCGCATCTACACGATCTATATGATTTTTATGGCGAACTGACTGGCATGCGCATGGCGCGCAAGCATATTTCTTGGTACACCAAGGGCTTAAAAGACTCAGCGAACTTCCGCCATAACATGAACACACTGCAAACTATAGATTTGCAGCTTGCCGCGATTGATGAGTTCTTTGATCATCTGCAAAGTCGCGATCACCGTTTGCAATACGACGACTCTACAGACGACACTAACTCCAATAATCTAGTTCTTAAGGTGGCATAATGAATCCGTGCGAACTCGCTAACAGCGTAACATTATCATTAGATCAATACTTTAAAGACCTTGATGGTGAGCCGCCGCACGCCTTATACGACATGGTATTGTCATGCATTGAAAAGCCATTGCTTGAATACACATTGCAATACGCAGGCGGCAATCAAAGCAAGACTGCAGAAATATTAGGCTTAAACCGCAACACCCTACGTAAGAAAATGCAGCAATACAAAATCGAATAATCTGCACAAAACACCCAACTTCAAATAAACACTTTCTTCTCTAGAGCTTTCAAATGGCAACTATTAAACGTGCGCTTATCAGCGTTTCAGACAAATCAGGTATTTTAGAATTAGCACAGGCTTTAACTAAATTAAACGTAGAAATCTTATCGACTGGCGGCACTGCAAAACTATTCCGCGATAATCAAATTCCTGTGATTGAAGTCAGTGATTACACTGGCTTTACTGAAATGTTAGATGGCCGCGTAAAAACGCTACACCCTAAAGTGCATGGCGGTATTTTAGGTCGCCGCGACTTACCTGAACATGTAGCCGCGATGAAAGAAGCCAACATTCCGAATATCGATATGGTGATAGTCAATCTTTACCCGTTTGAAGCCACTGTTGCAAAGCCAAACTGCACTCTTGAAGATGCGATTGAAAATATCGACATCGGCGGTCCAGCTATGGTGCGCTCTGCTGCTAAAAACTGGAAAGATGTTGCAGTTTTAACTGATGCAAGCCAATATGCAAATATCGTGAGTGAGCTACAAAGCACAGGTGGCGCGCTAGCAGAAGCAACAACTTTTGCACTATCAGTCGCGGCATTTAACCGCGTGTCGCAATATGATGCTGCCATTAGCAACTATTTATCTGCAATTGATTACGCCGCCAGCATGGCGAGCAACCAGCCTGTCACTCACCAGTTTCCTGCACAAAGCAACACTAACTTTGTCAAAGTTCAAGACTTGCGCTACGGCGAAAATCCACATCAACAAGCGGCTTTTTACCGTGACTTATACCCAGCGCCTGGCTCACTAGTCACTGCGCAACAATTGCAAGGTAAAGAATTAAGCTTTAACAATATTGCGGATGGCGATGCTGCTTGGGAAGCAGTAAAAAGCTTTGACACTACCGCTTGCGTCATCGTAAAACATGCCAACCCATGTGGCGTTGCGCTTGGTGCAACAGCTTTAGATGCCTATTCAAAAGCGTTCCAAACAGACCCAAGTAGCGCATTTGGCGGCATTATCGCTTTCAATACAACCGTGGATAAAGCCGCCGCAGAAGTTGTCAGCAAACAGTTTGTTGAAGTACTAATTGCACCAGACTACACGGCAGAAGCATTGGTAATCTTTGCTGCAAAGGCTAACGTACGCGTACTTAAAATTGCATTGCCAACTGGCGGCGCAACCGCTTGGGAGCAAGGCCGTAACTCACATGAAAGCAAGCGTGTGGGTTCTGGCATCCTTATCCAAACAGCAGACAATCACGAAATCAGTAAGTCTGATTTAAAAGTCATCAGCAAAAAACAAGCAACACCGCAACAAATGGCCGATATGCTATTTGCTTGGCGCGTGGCAAAGTATGTGAAATCAAACGCGATTGTATTCTGCGGTAATGAAATGACTTTAGGTGTTGGCGCAGGTCAAATGAGCCGCATAGACAGCACGAAGATAGCTATTATCAAAGCGCAAAATGCAGGTTTAAGCTTGCAAAATTCAGTGGTCGCTTCTGATGCATTCTTCCCGTTCCGCGATGGTATTGATGCGCTGGCAGAAGCTGGTGCTAGCTGCGTGATTCATCCAGGCGGCAGTATGCGTGACGAAGAAGTAATTGCCGCCGCCGATGAGCACGGTTTGGTGATGGTGGTGACTGGTATTCGCCATTTCAGACACTAATAGCAAATAAACATTTAAGGTAAAGCTAAAAATATGAAAGTAATGGTCATTGGCAGTGGTGGTCGCGAGCATGCGCTTGCTTGGAAAATTGCGCAGAATAAAGAAGTCAGCCGCGTCTATGTAGCACCCGGTAATGCTGGCACCGCACTCAACCCTGACATGATTAACGTACCGATTTCTAGCGTACAAGATTTACTAGAGTTTGCCCAAAAAGAACAAATCCAACTGACAGTTGTAGGCCCAGAAGCACCGTTATCACAAGGTGTGGTAGATGTATTTCGTGCCAATGGACTGAAAATTTTTGGTCCAACCAAAGCCGCAGCGCAATTAGAAAGCTCCAAAGATTTCGCCAAAGCATTCATGGTGCGCCACAACATCCCTACTGCAGCTTACGCTACATTTACTGATGCTAAACTCGCGCACGACTATGTCACTGCACAAGGCGCGCCGATTGTAATCAAAGCCGATGGCTTAGCGGCTGGTAAAGGCGTCGTTGTTGCGATGTCAGATGACGAAGCCCATGCAGCCATCGATGCCATGCTTTCTGATAACAAGCTAGGCAGTGCTGGCGCACGCGTAGTGATTGAAGAGTTTTTAACGGGTGAAGAAGCTAGCTTTATCGTCATGGTAGATGGCAAAAACATCTTAGCCCTTGCTACCAGCCAAGACCACAAGCGTCTGCAAGATGGCGACCAAGGTCCAAATACCGGCGGCATGGGCGCTTACTCACCTGCGCCAGTAGTCACGCCAGAGATTCATGCAAAAGTAATGCGAGAAATCATACGCCCAACTGTGGACGGCATGGCGAAAGATGGCATTCTTTATACAGGCTTTTTGTATGCTGGGTTAATGATTTCACCAGATGGTGGCGTTAAAACTTTAGAGTTCAACTGCCGGATGGGCGACCCAGAAACACAACCGATTATGTTGCGCTTGAAGAGTGATTTTGTAGCACTTGCAGAACATGCTGTGAATGGCACACTAGATCAAGCAGAAACTGAGTGGGATAGACGCACGGCGCTTGGCGTAGTCATGGCGTCTGCAAACTACCCAGAGACGCCAAGGTTAGGTGATGAAATCACTGGCTTACCAACAAACTTAGTGGATGCGCATGTATTCCATGCAGGATCCACACTTAAAGATGGCAAAATATTGACTAGCGGTGGCCGCGTGCTATGCGTAACGGCGTTAGGTGAAACAGTTAAATTCGCGCACCAGCAAGCTTATAAAATCATCGACGATATTAAATTTAATGGCGCACAATATCGCAAAGATATTGGCTATCGCGCGATTAAAGGCTAACGATGAACACGGTCAGCACGAGTCATATCAACACTAGCGACATCTACAATTATCTGCAGAAATTGCAGACAAAAATTATAGAAGCCATAGAGCTGGTGGATGGTAAAACCTTTCTGCAAGATAGCTGGCAACGCCCTGAAGGTGGTGGCGGCAATTCTTGTTTGCTTGAAGAAGGCAATGTGTTTGAACGTGCTGGCGTAGGCTTTTCACACGTACTAGGTACAAAATTGCCGCCAGCAGCGAGTGTTGCACATCCCGAAGCGGCTGGTCGTCCTTGGGAGGCGATGGGCGTGTCACTGGTGTTTCATCCGCGCAATCCATACATTCCAACTGTACACATGAATGTGCGCTTTTTTATTGCCAAAGCGCAAAATGACAATGAACAGGACATTTGGTGGTTTGGCGGCGGTATGGATTTAACGCCATATTATGGCTTTGAAGAAGATGCTGAGCATTTTCACCGCACAAACAAAACGGCATTAGATGCCTTTGACACAAGCTATTACCCGAAATTTAAAAAAGAATGTGACGAATATTTCTACTTAAAACATCGTAAAGAACCGCGTGGTATAGGCGGTATTTTCTATGATGACTTTAACGAGCTAGGTTTTGAACGTACTTTTGATTTCCACCGCGCAGTCGCAGATTCATTCCTGCAAGCTTACTTGCCTATCGTGCAACGCCGTAAAGATACGCCTTATGGAGAGCGAGAGCGTGATTTCCAAGCTTATCGTCGCGGTCGTTATGTCGAATTTAATCTGATCTATGACCGTGGCACGATTTTTGGGCTTCAATCTAATGGTCGCACGGAGTCTATTCTTCTGTCTATGCCGCCGATCGTTAAATGGCGTTATGACTGGAAACCAGAAGCTGGTAGCGCAGAAGCTAAGTTGTATACAGACTTTTTAATTGATAAAGATTGGCTTTCAGTCGCTTAACTATAATTACCGATGTGATGACCCATGACAAAAATCTCTAAAGAAATTAAAGCCCAAGCGCAAGATTTACTCAACTTTATAGATGCGAGTCCCAGCCCTTGGCATGCGGTGAATACAGTTGCGCATCAATTAAATACCCAAGGTTTTAAGCAGTTGCATGAAACCGAAGCTTGGCAGTTAAACGCGGGCGAAAGTTATTATGTCACGCGTGGCGGCGCTTCCATCATCGCTTTTACTTTAGGTCAAACGCCACTCATCAAATCTGGCTTTCGCATGGTCGGTGCGCACACAGACTCCCCTGGCTTGCGACTTAAACCTAATGCAGCCTATGGCAGCGATGGCTTAGTTCGCATCGGCGTTGAAGTATATGGCGGGCCAATTATCGCGACATTTACTGACCGCGATTTAAGCATTGCAGGTCGCGTGACCGTTCGCACAGCGACAGGTTTTGAAACTAAACTGATCAAATTTGACGAAGCCTTAATGCGCTTACCAAACCTTGCTATTCACATGAATCGCGAAGTCAATGACAAAGGCTTAGTGCTCAACAAACAAACAGAGTTGCCACTGATTTTCGGTGAAAATGAAGCAGGAATTGAGGCAGACAAACAGTTCTTAACGCATATTGCTCAGTCGTTAAAAATTGAAGCCCAAGATATCTTAACATTTGAGCTGAATGTTTTTGATACGCAAAAAGGCGTGTTTTGGGGTGCTAATCAAGAGTTCATCGCTAACAGTCAACTCGACAATTTAGCTTCTTGCCACGCTGCAGTAACCGCGCTTATTGCCACTCAAAAGCCAGAATCAACCTGCATTTGCGCTCTATTTGACCATGAAGAAGTTGGTAGCGAAAGCACCACGGGAGCTAGCGGCAGCATTTTAGCGGATATTGTGAACCGCATAGCGGCTAGTCAGCATTTAGATGACGAGGCGAACAATAATGAATCTAAGCTGCGCGCACTAGCGCAAAGCTTTTTTGTCAGTGCCGACATGGCGCATGCCTACCACCCAAACCATGCATCAGCTTACGAGCCTTGTCATCATGTATTAGTCAATAAAGGCCCTGTGATTAAAACCAATGCTAATCAACGCTATTCAACTAATGCTGAAAGCGCGGCACGTTTTATCACGCTATGTGAAAGTGCTGGCGTTCCTTATCAGCAATATGCACATCGTACAGATTTAGGCTGCGGCAGCACCATAGGCCCAATCGTTGCATCAAACTTAGGTGTTACCAGCGTAGATGTTGGTTCACCTATGTGGGCGATGCACAGCTTACGTGAAAGTGCTGGCGTACTTGACCACAGCTATATGATTGCAGTACTGAAAGCCCTCTTTAAGAGCTAAATTCCCTACCTAGTTAATTTTAATTAGCTTTCACGAAAATATTTGTTAGTATTATCCCTAGAGTTTCACAAAATAATAATGGGGATAACGTATGCACAAAAAGCTTCTTCGCACAAAAGCGATAGTAGATCACTCTAACAGTGGTCTAAAAAAATGTCTCACGGCCTTTGATTTAGCATTGTTGGGCATAGGTTGCGCAATTGGCACGGGGATATTTGTGCTAACTGGTATCGCAGCCGCGACACAATCGGGTCCCGCCGTTGTCGTATCATTCATCATTGCAGGCATAGCATCTGGATTTGCTGCGCTTTCTTATGCAGAGCTAGCTTCCTCGATTGGGGGATCTGGCAGCGCTTATGGCTATAGCTATGTTGCATTTGGAGAGTTTATTGCATGGATAATGGGTTGGATTTTATTGCTCGAATATGGTGTAGGTTCAGCTGCAGTTGCTAATGGTTGGGCGGGCTACTTCGTTAGCACCCTTGCCAACTTTAATATCTACTTACCTGAGGCGCTTACCAAAGCACCCGTATTAGGCGGTTTAATCAACCTACCTGCATTTGCCATTATTTGGATTCTGACTATTTTATTGATGGTAGGCGTTAAAGAAAGTGCTCGCTTCAACAACATCATCGTGATCATCAAACTTTCGACTATCGCAATTTTCATCACATTAGCTTCTATGTATCTCAATACCAGTAACTGGCATCCGTTCATGCCATATGGCTGGTTTAGCACTTTAGAAAATGGCAAAAATATTGGTGTTTTAGCTGGTGCTTCACTGGTATTTTTTGCTTATTTTGGTTTTGATGCAGTATCGACAGCTGCAGAAGAAGCTAAAAATCCACAACGAGACTTGCCAATAGGCTTAATTGTTTCACTCTCTTTTTGCACTATCATCTATATCATTGTTTCAGCCCTGCTTACAGGGATTGTGCCTTACACTGAACTGAATGTATCTTCACCAGTCGCCTTCGCACTCACTAAGATTGGCTATACATGGGCGTCTACACTCGTTGCAACAGGTGTATTGGCTGGGCTCATTACGGTGCTGTTAGTATTACTATACGGCCTGACTCGCATACTTTTTGCTATGAGCCGTGATGGTTTGATTTCTCCAGTATTTTCAGAAGTTAACCCAGACCGTCAAACCCCGACAAAAATCATTCTTATGTGTGGCGCTATCGTTTCTATCGTTGCTGGGTTTATTCCGCTTGGCGAACTGGCGGAAACAGTCAATATCGGTACGCTGGCAAGCTTTATCATGGTATGTGTGGGTGTGATAGTGTTACGCAAGCGCCAACCTCATCTTAAAAGACCATTCAAAAATCCTTGGAATCCGTTAATCCCTGGACTTGGCATATTGTCCTGCGGCGCACTAATGGCATTCTTACCTGCCGTGACATGGATGAGATTTGGTATTTGGATTTTGATAGGTGTTGTCATCTACTTTATTTACTCTATGCATCACAGTAAATTAAATACATAACATCAGATGAACCAAGACTAGAAATTAAAAAAGCCAGCTTTTTGAGCTGGCTTTTTATTGACTACTTTATTTACTGAATCAAGCTATTGAACTAGATTCCTGTAAATTATAGTGACAATATCCAATGAACGATTGTTTTGATATCTTCGTCTTTAACTTGTGGGCTGTTTGCTGGCATAGGCATAGGACCCCAAACACCACTACCACCGGCTTTAACTTTAGCTACTAACTTAGCTTCAGCGCCTTTATCACCTTTGTATTTTGCAGCAACATCTTTATACGCTGGGCCTAAAACTTTTGCATCTACGCTGTGGCAAGCTAAACAGCCACTTTTTTGTGCTAATGCTTTAGCATCTTCTGCGTTTGCTTGACCAGCAACTAACATTGAACCAGCCAAAGCGATTGTTAACATTAAAGCTTTCATGCTATCTCCTTGAATTTACACTTAATAATTAGTTTGCATTTTTTTGCAACGAGCTATGATACCTACAATTTCAATTTAAACAAGTGAGCTTTATCAATTACTTAAAGAATACTCAATAAATTAAATTTTTCATTAAACTTACAACATTATCAATGCTCTGTGAACATATAACGCCCTTACATATTCGTGCGTTGACACCTTTTGAAATAATTCTTGCTTATAGCGTTTCGACAGCGTATTCAGCGCTAATTACGTGTGTTCGTCCAGGATTAATCACCACCATATTATCCATCGCGTTAGTCGTTTCTACACAGACCATTTTGCGCCATTCATCTGGTGCGCCCATATCTGCCATTTGCGCAGACTTTTCAGCACCCGGACTCCAAACCACCGTAGTATCACTACCAGATTTTGAAACATGAATTAGACGATTGAAGCCTTTGTCATGTACCGTACAATCTGAGCTGTGGTTGATAAATACACGGTCAAACTCACCATTAAATGTAAGTGGATTATGCTCCACATGACGTTCATATTTGAGCATTTTGTCTGAATATACACAATCTTGCAGACCTGTAATTTTTACATTGGCAATATCGCTAATGTTTAAATAAGTGTGAAACGCTTCACTAATCACAAATGGATGATCAGCCTGGTTAGTCGTGGCTAAGTCAACGCGTAAACGTCGCCCAACTGTGATAGTTGCTACTAGCGTGTACGGATATGAAAGTTGGCGTTTTGCTTCTGGCGTATCGACCATTTCTAACATAATACGAGTAGCGCCAGTTGGCGTAGCATCAACATCTATCACACGCCAAGGAATAACGCGTGCGAAGCCGTGTGGACAAAAAGTACTGTCCGTTGGGTGTGCACCAAACCAAGGCCAGCAGATAGGCACACCGCCACGTATTGAGCGACCTTTTACATATCTGGCATTGCTTGAAAGCCATAATACTGGTTGTACTAGAAACTTAGGTTGCCAAGCCATAACATGCGCACCCTGCAGAGCGATTCTGGCCGTACAGAGTGGGTTATCAACCTCAAGATATTGCATGCCATTTTCATCTTGCGTTTGCATGACATGCGCGTGAAGTTTCAAACGCTTCTTCGTTTGATGCGTGTTTGCATCTAAAGGACTAGCTTCTAATGTTTCTGTATTCATCTTATCCATTACTCTTCAATTACACGATTTAATTTGTGGGCTTAAGTTATAGTCTTAATTTACACGTAAATTAACTCAGCTTACTTTTCGATTTGGCTCACATCGCGCACCGCACCACGCGCGGCACTGGTGCTCATTGCTGCATAAGCACGCAGAGCAGGTGAAACTGCACGAACACGACCAACGGGCTTCCAAGCATCTTTACCTTTAGCCATCATCTTCGCGCGACGATGCGACATTTCTTCGTCAGACACTGCCAAATGAATAGTACGATTTGGAATGTCGATTTCGATCGTATCGCCCTCTTCAACCAAGCCAATCGCGCCACCTTCTGCGGCTTCTGGTGATGCATGTCCAATACTCAAGCCTGACGTACCGCCTGAAAAACGGCCATCTGTTAGTAGCGCACACACTTTTCCTAAATCCTTAGACTTCAAATATGAAGTTGGATATAGCATTTCTTGCATGCCCGGACCACCACGTGGGCCTTCATAGCGAATCACCACTACATCGCCTGCTACTATTTTATCGGCAAGAATTGCTTCAACTGTAGCGTCTTGGCTTTCAAAAATACGTGCGCGACCAGTGAACTTAAGAATACTGTCATCCACACCTGCTGTTTTAACAATACAGCCATCTAAAGCGATATTGCCGTACAGCACAGCTAAGCCACCATCTTGCGAATAAGCATGTGCTTTGTCACGGATACAGCCTTCCGCGCGGTCATCATCCAAGGTTGGGAAAAGCATGCTTTGACTAAAAGCAATGGTAGTAGAAATGCCACCTGGTGCTGCACGGAAGAATTTTTTAACATCTTCATCTTGTGTGACTTTGATGTCCCATTTATCGAGCGCATCACCTAAAGTTGCACTATGTACAGTTGGCGTATCGCGGTGAATTACGCCAGCACGGTCTAGTTCACCCAAAATACCCATCACGCCACCTGCATGGTGAACGTCTTCCATATGGTATTTTTGTGTAGCTGGCGCCACTTTACATACGCAAGGCACTTTACGTGAAATATGGTCAATATCACTCATGGTGAAATCAACTTCAGCTTCATGCGCAGCTGCTAGTAAATGCAATACAGTGTTGGTTGAGCCACCCATTGCTACATCTAAACTCATAGCATTTTCAAACGCTTTGATATTGGCAATGCTGCGTGGCAATACTGAATAATCATCTTGTTCGTAATGGCGTTTTGCCAACTCAACAATTAAGCGACCTGCTTTTAAGAATAACTCTTTACGTGCGCCATGTGTGGCAAGTGCTGAGCCATTACCTGGCAAACTTAGACCGAGGGCTTCTGTTAGACAGTTCATTGAGTTTGCAGTAAACATGCCTGAACATGAACCACAAGTTGGACACGCTGAACGCTCAATCGCTTCAGACTTTTCATCGCTGACTTTGCTATCAGCGGCCGCAACCATAGCGTCGACCAAGTCTAGCTTCAAGATTTCGCCCTGCCAGTTAACTTTACCAGCCTCCATAGGGCCACCTGAAACAAATACCACAGGAATATTCAAACGTAGCGCCGCCATCAACATGCCTGGCGTGATTTTGTCGCAGTTTGAAATACACACTAGCGCATCTGCACAGTGCGCATTCACCATATATTCGACTGAATCGGCAATCAAATCACGACTTGGTAAGCTATACAACATACCGCCGTGACCCATGGCAATACCGTCATCCACGGCAATAGTGTTGAACTCTTTTGCCACGCCACCTGCACGCTCAATTTCACGCGCAACTAACTGACCTAAATCTTTAAGATGTACATGACCCGGAACAAACTGTGTAAATGAGTTACAAACTGCAATGATAGGTTTATCAAAATCGCCATCTTTCATGCCAGTAGCACGCCACAAAGCGCGTGCACCCGCCATGTTGCGGCCGTGAGTAGTGGTTCGAGAGCGATAAACTGGCATAGGTAAAATCCGTAAAATAATGAGTACTATATATAAAGTGTAATTTTAGACCAGATGACGAAACTAGAGCGGATTAAATATGTTTATTTTTTGAGCATCAACATCAAATTATCTAAACAAACTGACCTACTAATCAAAAATCCTTGAGCATATTGACAGCCATAGCTTTGCAACAAGCTCGCTTGCGCTTCGGTTTCAACGCCTTCAGCGACCAACTCTTTACCTAAGCTTTGTACCATCGCGATAATGGCTTTTACTAATAAGGCATGACTGCGATTAGTCGTCATTTCATTAATAAAAGAACGGTCTATTTTGACTTGATGAATGGGAAATTTATTCAAATAAGCCAATGCTGAATAGCCTGTACCAAAGTCATCTATAGAAATTTTGATACCTATTTCATCAAAAGCATCTAAGACTCGATGCACTTCGTAAGCATCTTGCAACAACAATCCTTCGGTGATTTCGAATTTTATCCAAGAAGTTTCGCATTTTGTTTCAGCCAGCAGCGACTTGATTCTTTGCAAAAAATTAAGCTCTACAAATTGCCTAGAAGAAAGATTAATGGAAACTGAAATAACCTCTGTACTGGCTTCGTTAATTGTTTTTGCCGCAAGAAAGCCTTGCTTGATGACCCACTGACCAATTTCCACAATTAGCCCAGACTCTTCTGCCACCTGAATAAAAGACGCAGGCGAAACCTCACCTAACACAGCACTCTTCCATCGACACAATGCCTCTACGCCAATAAAGCGCTTGGTCTGCATATCAAAAATTGGCTGAAATTCTAGATAGAGTTCATGATTAACCAGCGCATACCGCAATGCCGTTTCAATTTCTAATCGGTATCTCATATCTTCTGTTAATGCAGGCGAATAGAATTGGTAGTTACTTCTGCCCTTTTGTTTAGCGGAGTACATGGCTGAATCAGCATATTTGATCAAGTCATCAACGTCATGGCTATCTTTGGGGTAACAGGCAACACCGATACTAGCAGACACAAAATAGCCAGCCCCCGCAATATAATACGGCTGAACAACTTGCTCCAATAAACGCGCAGATTTAGCGATAAGCTCTTCGTTACTTTGGTAGCCATGAATGAGTATGGCAAACTCATCACCACCCATACGTGCGAAAAAATAGCTGTCATCACTATTTTCTTTAATGCGATCAGCCACACCAATCAATAACTTATCGCCCACGGCATGCCCCATGGTGTCGTTAATTGTTTTAAAGTGGTCTAAGTCCATAATGAGTACGGCAAAAGCCGCCTGATTCTGCTCTGCTCGCTCAATGGCTTTATTTAAGGTTTGATTAAGAAATCTACGGTTAGGTAAGTTGGTCAGCGCATCATGAAATGCCAAATGCTCAATGGTCTGCCTATACTCTGCATTCTCAGTAATATCAGTAGCTATCGTTAATGCGCCAGTTACATTGTGGTTCTCGTCGTACTCTGGAATAAGTTTCACTTGATTGACAGAAAATACTTCACCATACTTAGCATGAATTTCAAACGACTGTTTCTTTTGTGTTTGCATCACCTTTTTTAACCTCTGAGTAAACTCTTTAGCAGACAGATTGAGAATATAAGGACTCCATACTTCATCCGGTGTTTTAAAAAGATAAACTTTGTCTGAAACTCCATACTGTTCATCACATTGCGTACTCACAAAAATACGTCGGCAATCCAAGTCATACCGCACAATGGTAATGGGCAGATTTTTGACCAAGGTAATATAATCCTGTTGACGCTTGTTTACTTGTGACTGTAAATATTGCTCTTTACTAATGTCGCGGGCAAAGCCAACTGTACCAATGACCTCCTCATTTACCACTACACATGACTTAAAGGTTTCAGCCCAATGTGTTTCGCCGTTAGTTTTTATAATAGGCTCTACATTTGTTTTACACACGCCAGTTTGCATTACCTCTCGATCACCTTCAACATAGCTATTAGCCGCTTCTGCTGAAAAATAATCGTAATCCGTTTTGCCTTCAAGATCATGTACAGAAAGCTGCTTAGCCACCTTAGCAAAAGCATCATTACATGCTAGAAAACGACTTTCTTTATCTTTCATCCACACCATAAACGGAAAGGTATCTAACAAGGCACGTAAATAATACTCACGCCTTCTGATTTCTTGATTTTCAATTTGTTTATGAAAGCCATGGTCTCGACCTATGGCAATTACACCCAAGACCTGATCTTGCTCATCAATAATTGGGGCTATATGTAATAGATCATAGACATTGTATTGAGTGCTTGGACCTTCACACTCAAAGACAAAAGTAGTAGTAGCGCGCATGTCCATCGCTCGCTTCATTTGCACATTCACTTCTTGACTCACACTACTCCATGCTGCTTCAGCTTGGGTGTTAACATATGCAGCATCTAAAGCCTGTAGCGCGGGATTTTTGTATACTTGCTTACCATGTGTATCGATAATACAAATATTGTCTTGTGCTAGCTGAAAAAGTCTTTCGCATAAGCTTATATAAGCCGCCAAGCCTTTATCCACCTTTAGATTTATCAACTCTGATGTGTTGACGTAAGCATTTGATTCTGACATAAATATCCCAGACAAAAATTGCATCTAATGAGTTAAGTTCAATTTAACCGACCTATTAAAATAGGTTGTGATTGATATTCATAATATTTGAACTATACGCCAAGTTTATGGACTTTGACTATGTCAATTAAAAGCACAATTATAGATAGCGGGCGTGCTAACAAATCTGCACTAAAAAATCGGCTAAACATCATTACAATTTAATTACCTTTATTTAAACCTTTAAATATTAAAACTTAGGTAAAATTCAGCCTTTACTTAATAGCGCACCTCTCATGTTCGTTCACCCTAGCTTTGACCCTATCGCAATTCACCTTGGTAAGTTTGGTATTCACTGGTACGGATTGATGTACTTAGTTGGATTCTTAGCATTTTTGGGCTTAGGTAAATGGCAAATTAATCACAGAAAATGGCATGGCTGGACCATAGCCATGCTAGATGACGCCTTGTTTTTTGGTGCTTTAGGCGTCATTTTCGGCGGTCGTCTGGGTTACGTTTTGTTTTACCAATTCAGTTATTTTATACACCATCCATTAGAGATTTTTGCGGTGTGGCAAGGTGGCATGAGCTTTCATGGCGGCTTCCTAGGCGTGTTAGTCGCAATGTGGTTATTTGCGCGTAAATATCAACTCAAATGGCTGAACATCATGGATTTTGTAGCGCCTCTTGTGCCGATTGGGTTAGGCGCAGGGCGCATGGGTAATTTCATCAATGGCGAACTTTGGGGCCGTGTCACCAATGCACAATGGGGCATGGTGTTTCCTAAAGTAGACAATCTATTGCGCCACCCTTCACAACTTTATGAATTTGGTCTTGAAGGCATCGTGTTGTTTTCAGCGCTTTGGATATATTCATCCAAGCCACGTGAGACTGGCGCAATTTCAGCTCTATTCTTAATCGGTTATGGTAGCTTTAGATTTTTAGCAGAATATACGCGCGAGCCAGATGGCTATTTAGGTCTGCTATCAATGGGCTTAAGTATGGGTCAATGGCTAAGTTTGCCTATGATATTGCTCGGCATCTGGATGTGGTTTCAAGCGCAAAAACAACGCTTTAATTAATATATTTAATCGCTTGGTGATGTATATGATGAAAATCAAAACCAAGCGATTAAAATCCAACACCTCAATCTAGCATTTCATGCTGCACCTCTAGTTTCCACATCATTTTCACATCTCACTTCAAATTAATACTATTTATAAATCAATAGCTTAATTTTATTCATTTCCTGCCGTAAAGATGGTATGTACTTTGCATATTGAATAATGTAAGTGACTACTAAGGTGAATGAAAATGAAAAACTTATTTGAAGTGATGTTTAAAAAAGAGCATGGACTGAGTGAACTCAAGGCTGAGTTTCAACCTTTGTACGTTGACTCACCAAGCTATTTGAATACTGCCGATGATGCAGAGCATGAATTTGAAGTGACTTACATGCCTGATGAAGTTCAGCAGGACGAGATGCAAATTGATAATATATATCGCAGTTTTTAGCTCACTGTTGATGGTGCTATGGAGTCAAACTACCGGTGCAACTTGTTGTGCTGTTTTGATTGATGCCGATTAACCTCAGCTGTTCGCAGCATCGCATGCTTGGTCTTTTGTCCATGCGTACGCTCACGCCATAGCTTGAAAGAGCTGAGCTTTAAATGAGCGCGCATCACTTTAATGACGCCATCCTGATTGAGCCCAAATTGCGCTTCAATCGCCTCAAAGGCTGTTCTGTCTTCCCATGCCATTTCTATGATGCGCGAAATGTCGGCCTCACTAAAGTTAGTGTTTAGCAGCAACGTTTAATACCTTTCCATTTTTTATCTTGCCACTCTTTAAAAAAAGCTTCTCGGCTTAATGGCGTGTGTGTATCTTCAGTTGTATCTGTTTGATTCTCGCGATGTTCCGAATGGTTTTCTGCAAAATGCTTTAAATATTGCTCATACGCATCATCGCCTGTCAGGCGGCGAACATAGCGCCAAAAAGCTTTTAATTTTTCGAACATCATTAGTCTCTCACCCAATTTTCAACCAAGCGACTTGGCTCGCGTGCCACTTCTGTGATTGGCAACACTGGCTTACCTAGCATGTACTTATAAGTCACATAGAGCATGTCAATAATCACCACCCACAGCACGGCAACAAAGAACATCGTCAAATACGCATCTAGCTGCTGGTTGAATATCAGCTGAGGCGCAACTGCTGCCTTTTGTGGAGGTAGCACACCTGCTGCCAATTTAGTCGCCAAATCATTGGCCGCCGCAAGGAAGCCAACACGAATATCATCACTGAATATCTTTTGCCATGCAGCGGTGCTGGTCACAATCACTAACCACACCAAAGGTAAACCTGTAATCCAAGCGTACTTAGATTTACCAGACTTGACCAAAATACCCGTTGCTACACATAAGGCAATGGCAGCGAGCATTTGGTTCGCAATACCGAATAAAGGCCACAAAATATTTACGCCGCCATTAGGATCGATCACGCCGATATATAAGAAATAACCCCAGCCAGCCACCACTAGCGCACTGGTGAAAATAACAGAAGGCATCCAAGAAGTGCGGCCCATTTTTGGCCAAATATTACCCAGCATATCTTGCAGCATAAAGCGACCAACGCGCGTACCAGCATCTAACGTGGTGAGAATGAAAATCGCCTCAAACATAATGGCAAAGTGATACCAGAGCGCCAACATACTTTTACCAAAAGCATTGCCAAAAATACTTGCCATACCAACCGCCAAGCTTGGTGCACCTCCAGTACGGGCGAATAAGCTGCTTTCACCCATGTCTTTGGCGAGCTGGTTCATTTGCTCTACACTCACAGCAAACCCCCAGCTGTTGATTTTGGCAACCGCATCAATCGCCTCTTTCCCCACTACGCCCGCCGGGCTGTTAATGGCAAAGAATACGCCAGGCTCTAGCACTGTGGCGGCTATCATCGCCATAATGGCGACGAAGCTTTCTAGCAACATGGCACCATAACCTATCATACGAATATCGCGTTCATTGGCTAAAAGCTTAGGCGTAGTGCCCGATGAAATCAGCGCATGGAAGCCAGAAATGGCACCACAAGCAATGGTAATAAACACAAACGGGAACAACTTGCCGCCGAATATTGGCCCTGACCCATCAGTAAATTGTGTCAATGCAGGCATGTGAATATGCGGTTGCAAAATGATAATCGCAACGGCTAGCAAAGTGACTGTGCCAAGTTTCACAAAAGTTGATAAATAATCACGTGGCGCAAGCAGCAACCAAACAGGCATGACTGCCGCCGCGAAACCGTAAGCAATAATCACCCAAGCGAGTGTTAAACCCTCGTGATCAAACAAGCCACGCAAAGATTCGTTATGCTCTATCCAACCGCCACCAGCTACGGCTAATAGCAGCAAGACAACGCCCAATGTCGAAGCCTCCAACACCCTACCAGGACGGAAGTTACGCATATAAAAACCAACGATCATGGCGATTGGAATAGTTGCCGCCACCGTAGAAGTCGCCCAAGGGCTGTGCTTCATAGCGTTCACAACGACTAAACCCAGCACTGCAATCAGAATAATCATGATTAAAAATGTACCGATAAGTGCCGCCGCTCCACCAATTGGACCAATTTCATCACGCGCCATTTGCCCCAAGCTGCGCGCATTACGGCGAGTTGAGAAAAATAGCGTCACCATGTCTTGCACTGCGCCACCTAACACTGCCCCGATTAAAATCCACAGCGTGCCGGGTAAATAACCAAACTGCGCCGCAAGCGTTGGTCCGACCAAAGGTCCAGGTCCGGCAATGGCGGCAAAGTGGTGGCCAAATACCACCCATTTGTTAGTAGGAATAAAGTCGCGACCATTATCCAAGCGTTCAGCTGGCGTGGCGCGTGTTTCGTCTATCACCAATACTGTGGCAGCAATCCAAGCGGCATAGAATCGATAAGCAATCGCGTAAACACATAGTGCCGCTGTAATAAACCACATTGCACTGATGCTTTCACCGCGATTAAGCGCAATAGCACTCACCGCGGAAACGCCTAAAACCAGCACTGCGATCCAGATAATTATTTTGAAATTTTTATGCATAATAAATATTGAATGACTATTTTAAATAATTAGATTTGTTAAGTATAAATCAGACCTGCGATCAAGCTAAAAACTTTATTGGAATCGTTGTTCTGAGATGTTGAATCACAATGAACCATAACTGTTTTCAGTTGCCAGTTATACTGTCAATAATACAAATTTAACTGATCCGATAAGCATGCAAGCTACCAATACAAATGTACCAAAAAGTGAATTGCCTCTTAACACCAAGTCCCCTGTCAAAAAACTATCCTCTTTAGGTAATCTTTGGCCATTTTTGTATCCATATCGTTCGCGCGTATTTTTAGCGTTTATATTGCTATGTTTAGGCTCTGCAACGCTACTCTTGGTGCCGCTGGCTTTCAGAGATTTAATCGACTTTGGCTTTGTGACAAAAGCTGCTTCTGCAACATCACATAAAGGCCTGATAGGCGCATTAAGTCTGAATGGTCACTTTCTAGTGATGTTCGCTCTCGCCATATTTTGGGCGTTAATGATTGCGTCGCGCTATTACACGGTATCATGGGTGGGCGAACGTGCGACGGCAGATTTGCGCAGTGCAGTCTATGCGAGAGTCATGACGCAATCGCCACAGTTTTTTGAAACGACTCAAACCGGCGAAGTGCTTTCTCGCCTGACAGGCGACACCACCTTAATCCAAACTGTAGTAGGCAGCTCAATTTCTATGGGCTTACGCAGCTTGTTTCAGTTTATTGGCGGCATGGTGATGCTGGCTGTGACTAACTTGTATTTGTTTTCGTTGAATATCGGCCTGATGTTATTGCTGATACTGCCTATTATTATCATTGGCCGTTCAGTTAAAAAACTATCGCGCGAATCACAAGACCGCATTGCTGACAGTTCTGCCATGGCAGGTGAAATACTTAACGCCATGCCTACCGTGCAATCGTATACGCAAGAACAACGCGAGATTGCACGCTTTAGCAAAAGTGCAGACATTAGCTTTACTACCGCGCTGAAAAGAGTCCGTGTACGCGCCATGCTAACGATGCTGATGGTCACCGCTGTATTAGGGACGATTATTTTTGTGTTGTGGATAGGCGCACGCCAAGTAAGTGCTGGCACAATGACTGGTGGAGAACTTGCTAGCTTTGTACTCTACGCCATGATGGTTGCCGGTGCGGTAGGCACAATGGCAGAAGTTTGGGGCGATGTGATGCGCGCAGCAGGCGCTACCGAGCGCTTGCTTGAGCTTCTGCACGCGGAAGTTTCAATTAAAGAACCCGTCAATGCGCAAAGCCTGATTAACCCAAGTAACGCGGCAATTGAATTCAAAAACGTAGTGTTTTACTACCCATCGCGCCCGCAAATCGCTGCTTTAGATAACGTGTCATTAAGCATTGCCGCTGGTGAAACCATTGCATTGGTTGGTCCTTCCGGCGCAGGTAAAACTACTTTATTCCAATGCCTGCTTAGATTTTATGAAGCAAATGCTGGTCAAATTACTATCAACGGACAAAATATTGATACGCTGAGCTTAAACAGCTTACGCAGCAATATCGCCATCGTGCCTCAAGATGCGGTGATATTCTCAGCTAACGCGCTGGAAAATATTCGTTACGGTAAGCCAGAGGCAACTGATGATGAAGTAATTGCTGCTGCCAAAGCAGCCCAAGTAGACGAGTTTGTGCATAAATTACCTGATGGCTACCAAACTTTTTTAGGTGAACGCGGCACTCGATTATCTGGCGGACAACGCCAACGCATTGCCATCGCTCGCGCCATCCTTAAAGATGCGCCGATATTGCTATTGGATGAAGCCACCAGCGCGCTAGATGCAGAATCAGAAATACTTGTTCAGCAAGGCTTGAATGCCGCAATGCAAGGTCGTACTACTTTGATGATTGCACATAGATTAAGTACAGTGCAAAAAGCCAATAGAATTATCGTGTTAGAGAATGGGCATATTGTAGAAATTGGCAGCCCCGCGCAACTGCGTGAGCAAGGCGGGCTGTACTCTAGGCTGGCGGCACTGCAGCTTGCTTAAACCTAACGTTTTTTGCTAAACCTCTAGAACAGCCACCAGCCAAGCCACGTTGCCGTCACTTGTATGACCAACCCGGGAATCACTTGAAGCGCGAACGCCTTGCCACCGCTGACTAATGCAGCCACGACTTTAGATAAGGCATTGACTGAAAAAGCAACGAGTATCGGAATAACGGCATTGGCTGCACTTAAATTACCCGCAGCGGCCAATGACGCCACAGAAATGGTTGAAGCATGTACGTCAGCCAGCCCTGCCACTGCAGACGCGACGACAAGCCCAGCTTGACCAAACCAAGCCTTTAAAGCTGCAGAAGCAATCAGTACAACAGCAATCACTGTAGCCAAGATAAGCGCAGTTTTAACGCTAAAAGATCGAGTTGGCTTTGTCATTTCTGCACCATGATGATGGAATGAACTTAGCGTTACGACCAAGCCATAAGCAGCAATCGAAATTCCACCAAAAATCAACGGTGCTGCTAAAGCTTGTAATGTCGGCCTATGAATTGCAGCAAGAAGTAAAGCAAGTTGCAGAACCGTTGAGAGGCTTGATAGCAATGCGCCTGCTACTGCCGAACCAATTAAAGTTGGCATCTCTTTAGCGCGCGCTCCCATCGCACCTATCGTAGCGATACTGGAAATAAAACCGGAGACCAAACCAACTATTGGCAAGCCAATACGCCCGCCTAGCAAACGCAAAGCAAGGTGCCCCAGCGCACTAATCAACATCACCAATATAACTACTAACCAAAGATTTCTTGGGTTGATCGCATTAAACGGCCCTATAAATTCATTCGGCACCAGTGGCAATACAATCAGTGTTGCCGCCGCAAGTATCAAAAAGTCATTTAACTCCTCTTTAGTCACCGCACCGCGTACAAAACCATGAATAGGCTCTTTCGCAGCAAGTAGTATTGATGCTGTTACCGCAAGACTAGCGGCTAAAGATGGCGCGGTCAGGGCTAATCCGCCCAGAATAACAGTGAAAATCAGCGTAATTTCAGTCGTCAACCCAGGGTGTTTATTAACTCTCATCGCATAAGAAATAGCAGCAAAAGCAGTAACGCTGATGACTGCAACGACTAGCAACCAAAAGTTGATGATTGTACTTACTGCGCCCAACAAGGAGGCGATAGTAAAGGTGCGTATGCCAGCTAAAGACCTATCAGGATCAATACCCTTGCTGCGCTCCCGCTCAGCTCCCACTAAAAGCCCTATGCCTAACGATACGGCCAAATTAAGCCAAAGTGAGTTATCAATCAAAATGTGTTCCATAGAGTAAGTTTACAACAAGCCTCGCTCAACAAATGACAGCGTTGTATTGCCTGCCACAATAAAATGATCCAACACCCGCACATCAACTAGCGCTAAAGCTTCTTTTAATTGTTTGGTGATTAACTCATCTGCTTGGCTTTGCTGCGCAATACCAGATGGATGATTATGTGCAAATATAACGCTGGCAGCATTATGGTGTAATGCGCGTTTGACTACTTCTCGCGGATAAACGGAAGTTTGCGTGAGTGTGCCGCTGAACATTTCTTCAGTCGTTACTACTCTATTTTGCGCATCTAAAAACAATACAAAGAATACTTCACGTGTCAGATTACCTAATTTCAAACAAAGATAATCGCGCACTTGCTTGGGTGAGTTAAGTATATCTTTCACCTGCATTTGCTCGTTTAGCGCGCGGCGGCTCATTTCGAAAATGGCTTGCAACTGCACGTATTTGCTACTGCCTATGCCATGTACTTGGGTTAATTCGCTAAGTTGTGCGGCAAAAATTCCGTTTAGGCTGCCAAATTGTGTCAGCAAATCGCGTGCTAAATCCACAGCACTTTTACCTGTAACGCCTACACGTAGAAAAATGGCGAGCAATTCCGCATCTGAAAGCGCTTCAACGCCTAGCTCTAGCAGCTTTTCACGTGGGCGTTCACTTGCAGGCCAATCGGTAATTGCCATGCATTACTCCTTCATCATTTCAGCCAACCAATCTCACGAGCGGTTTTGGCGCCAATTATTGTTTGCTTCAAGCTTTTAGGTATTTCAGCTTTATTTTCACTAATAGGGGTGCGACCGCCCATCAATTCAGCCAACTCTTGCGGATAACGTGGCGATTTGTCTGGCTCGGCATAGCCATCTGGGTAGCTAGGCATAGAAGTAGACAAGTCGTATTTATCAGTAGCATTGAGCGTGTGCAACAATTCATGCGCCAAAATCACCAAATTCTGCTTGGAATAAGTACTGTCACCAAACAAGTTTACACGGCCAATTCTGCCTTTATTAAGTGCAGTTGAGTGACTTAAACGTGGGTGAGTAACAGGGTCGTAATACAGCAAATATAGTCGAATCGCAGGTTTAACGTTTACCTTAGGACTATGGCGCCATGCGTAATATCTAAACTTTAAACTCCAAACTATCGTACCTAAAATACTTCCATCATTAGGCGGCGCTGGTGGAACATCACTCACCTGCGCACCTAACTGCACTTCTATTGGTCGACGTAAACCCAAATGATATGGCTCAGCTTCATTTGCAAAGTATTCAGCAACTGGCTCAAAATCTTCGCGTGTTAGTGTACGTAAGTAATCACTCACTTTGGCGCTATTGTCAACGTTGACTGGGTATACAGCAACATAGAAATTATCTTTCCATGCTAAGTCGGCTTTATCTAACCAAGTATTTTGAATAACTGTCGCTAAAATCAACAACAAAATAATGATTCTAATTTTCTTCCACATACTCAATGACTTTCGTTTCGATTAACGGCTTTATTTTTTATTGGTCACGTAGGGTCTAGCTTGCACTATCCAAAAAATATCCTGACCGCTTTGGGTTTCTAGCACCCACTCAATATCTAACACATCGGTTTGATTAAAAATCTCGGCAACATGCTGCGCAGCTTGGCTCAACATTTTGGCACGCCTCTCTGTCAAAATCGCCGCACCTTTTGTCACAGGTTTTTCCATCATGCCACCTTTAGGATTAGCCACTAACATAGTCGATTCATCCGAGCGGCTAATCACGCGTGTGCCATCATTGCTAGTATCAAACAAAATCTGCTCCGCAATTTTTTGCCCTTCAACCACGCGCATACCCAAACCCCATTTGGCATTAATGGTGTAGGTCGTCGTTTGGTGCCCCCAAATATCCGTGGTCAACAATACCCCTGCTGCCGCGGCATTCACGGCAGTTTGTATCAGCACGGCTGGATAAACTTGCTCATGCGGAATGCCAAAGTGCGTGCGCTCTTCAACGGCACGTAAATTCCAAACCGATGCCCACACTTGCTTAATGGCAGCCTCCAGCGCTTTTTTATCCTTTACGTTAGGCACGGTGTCGTAAAGTCCCGCGCCATTAAAACCTTTTAAGTCCTCTGCATTGGTTGAACTGCGCACAAATACACCGCGTCCTCCAAGCTGTTTTTGCCACTGTCTTTGGATTTTATTAAAAGTATCCGAAGCAAGTGGGGCATTAGTAATAGCCAAGCGAATGGCGTCTAAATTCTCTTTACGCCAGTTTGCATCTTGTTTGAATTTTGGATCACTTAAAGTTTTAGCAATCAATTGATCGATATGATGCCGTTTGATGTGTGCAAGGTAATAACTAAAAGGAATGCCAAAACCGTCAGGGATATTTAAATTAGTATTAGCACGCACCATTTCACCTAGATTACTGGTTTTAGCGCCGTATTTGTTGGCATCTTCTGCGCTGATTTTACTTAGCGGCAAAAGTGCCGTCGTAGTTAAATCTGCTGCAGGCATTACAACCGCAGCTTTAGCCAACTTGGTATTTTTATGCTGCGTAATTTCTGCTACTGTTGCCTCACGCAAGGCATACCCTGCTTCGGTGATGCTATAAAACACCTGCTTACCATCAAAACTCTTAAACTCATTGACGGCACTTTTAATAGTCGCATTAGGAATACCCCAAGCGCTTGCACGTAAATTCACATGCGATAGCGGCGTAGAAAACTGTGTGGTAATCACACCTGCTACTGGTGAAATGTCAGGATAACTGCTTTGCAACAACACAATATCGTCTTCATCAAACGTCAAATTCTCAACTTTTGTAGTTGGCGGCACAATCACCAAGCGGCCAATCGCGCTGCCAGTGTTAAACGCCTGATAAGGTAGCGATTGATAAATTTGATTGTTATTGATGGTTTGAATATGAAATGTTTTTAACTGGCTGGCTACGCGTTCTTGCTCAGACGAGTCTGGCCTGAATACTAACGGTGCAACGGTAAACGTTTGCTGCAAACGCTTATAAGCCAGCTGAATATCCTGCGCTTGAATAGTGTCGCCTTCCCAAAATGAGAAAGTCCATAAATCACGGCTAGTCGTAGTCGTATCTGCTTTAGAAAGGTCTAATTTAGGATAGTGCGTTAAATAGCCCAAAATAAACTGTGGTTTTTTCGTACTGTAATTACGGTTGTAGGCTTTCATATTAGCTGCCGTGCGTGGAATTTTTTGCAAATAATCCACCACAAAATCCGCATGCAGCATAAACACATTACTATCAACAAAGTAAATTTTGTTGGTTTTCAGATCAATCACAAACTTACTAAATTCAGCATCACGCAACGGCTTACTTAACTGCTTCCAAGTAGCCATATCTCGCACTTCAGCTTGCCACACTCGACCAGAAGGCACGTCAGCGGGTAGCTTTGTATTTGTGCAATCCCTACACATAATGCCTACAGGCGCTTGCTGATTATTTAACTCATGACTTTCAACTGAGTTCATCAGCGCTGGATTCATACGCCGTGCCTCAACAGAGTTCACGCCAAGCAGCATACTTGCACACAGCACAAGCACCCATGTTAAACTTGAAGTTATATTTGAAATTTTCAGCAATTTTATTGTTTTTAGCATAAGCAAAATCTACCATGACAACGCAGATAAATAAACGAATAGTTTCAACAAAGCTTGTACTCGGCATTACTGGCGGTATCGCAGCATACAAAGCGGCTGAACTCGTGCGTTTGCTAGTTAAAGCTAATTACGACGTGCAAGTCGTCATGACCGCTGCTGCTTGCCAGTTTATTACACCAGTGACCATGCAAGCGCTGTCTGGCAAGCCCGTTTTTATTGACATGTGGGATAGCAGTATTAGTAACGGCATGCCACATATAGAATTAAGCCGCGAGGCAGATGCGATTTTAGTCGCCCCAGCTAGCGCAGACTTTTTGGCAAAACTAGTACAAGGTCGCGCCGATGATTTGCTTTCTACGCTATGTTTGGCTAGAGATTGCCCTTTGCTAGTCGCGCCCGCCATGAACAAACAAATGTGGGAAAATCCAGCCACGCAACGTAATATCAATCAACTGATTGCAGATGATATTAGTATTTTTGGTCCCGATAGCGGAGAGCAAGCCTGTGGCGAAGTCGGCTTAGGCAGAATGTTAGAAGCAGAGGCTTTACTGATGTTAGTAAACGCCTACTTTACCCCCAAACTATTAGCTGGCAAAGGTGTACTGATTACCGCTGGCGCCACATTAGAAATGATAGACCCAGTGCGCGGCATCACCAATTTAAGCTCAGGGAAAATGGGTTATGCCATCGCCCAAGCGGCAGCCGATATGGGTGCAGACGTCACACTTGTCAGCGGAATAACTGCGCTAAATGCAATTAAAAACGCGACTAACATCAAAGCCGAAAGCGCTCAAGCCATGTATGAGGCTGTCATGAGCAATATCATCAATCAGGATGTTTTTATTGCCGTTGCCGCCGTGGCTGATTATCGCCCTGTGGCACAGCATCATGAAAAAATCAAAAAAAGTACGTCATCACTCACGCTAGAACTCACACCAAATAAAGACATATTGGCAGACGTCGCAAGCTTGCCCAACGCACCATTTTGCGTAGGATTTGCCGCTGAAACTGAAAACTTACTCGAATACGCCGAAGCCAAACGTAAGGCGAAAAAACTACCACTTATCGTTGCAAATTTAGCTAAAGAAGCGTTGGGGAGCGAAGAAAATAGCGTCACACTCATTGATAAAAATGGCGCACACCCACTAAAACGCACCGCTAAAACTGAAGTTGCTAAACTGCTATTACAGCATATAGCTCACATGCTGTAATTTAACCCATGAGTTAATCATGGTTTTCTTCATTGCTTTGATCTATAAGGCAATATATCATGCAGCCTTTCCAAAAATGAATGCTCTGCACCATGAAAATCAAATTGCTCAAAACAAAACCATTCAATCAAAAACCATTATTTATACTAATTGCAGCGATCGCCTCCCCACAAGTCTATGCTGAAGACACCATTTCACTTGCACCAGTAGTTGTTACCGCTACTAGAACTGAGCAAAACAGTTTTGATTTACCTGTGTCGATTGACGTTGTTAATGCCGAAACTATCCATGATGGTAGACAACAAGTTAACTTATCTGAAACAGCTACTCGCATCCCTGGTGTGGTTGTTGCGAATAAATTCAACCTAGCCCAAGACTTAGCTGTTTCCACTCGAGGATTTGGCGCAAGATCAGCGTTTGGTGTGCGAGGTGTAAGACTTTATGCTGATGGCATCCCACTGTCTATGCCTGATGGCCAGGGTCAAACTGGTACATTTAACTTAGATACAGCTAAACAAATTGAGTTTATGCGAGGACCATTCTCTGCACTTTACGGAAACTCTTCTGGTGGAGTAGTTCAGATACTAACTAAAGATGGCGCAAAAGATCCGACTGTTACTGGCGGAATCACTTTTGGCAGCTTTAACACGCAACGTGAGTCGCTTACTTTTGAAGGCCAAGATGGTGACTTGAACTATATTGTTAACGGATCACACCTCTCAACTGATGGCTACCGTGACCACAGCGAAGCAACACGAGATATGTTGCACACAAAACTATCTTATGAAGCTAACGACTCGACCAAAATTACCTTGGTTGCTACTTCGCTAAATCAGCAAGACTCACAAGATCCTCTCGCCCTCACTCCAGAACAATACAAAGCGGATCCACAACAGGCTGGCACAAAGGCTATCGCTACTGATGCCCGCGCCAATAAAAAGCAAACCCAAGCGGGTTTAATCATAGACCATATCATTTCCGATAATGAAGCCATTAGCCTCATGGGGTATTATGGAACTCGAACATCTGATGGTTATCTCGCCCTTGGAGCTACTGCAACGGCTGGAAGACTATCTGCTATCGATCGTCAATTTGGTGGGCTGGATGCGAAGTGGACATATAAAGATAATTGGGCAGGTAAACCATACGCTATTGTTGCAGGCTTGAATTATGACAAAATGGAAGACGACCGAACTCAACAAAATACGACCAATGGCATTATAAGTTCAGCACTAAATCGTAATGAAACTCAAACGGTCCATAATTTCGATCAATATATTCAAGCAACGTTTGAACCTACAGACCGTTGGCTTCTAGTGGGTGGATTACGGCACACCAAAATCCACTTTAATGTGGACGATAAAATGCCAGTAATACTTGCTGATCCTGATAGCAGTGGCTCACTTGAGTATTCAAACACCAGCCCAGTATTGGGTGCCACGTTCAAAGTAACTCCAACTTTCAACGTTTACGCAAATTATGGCAAAGGATTTGAAACGCCTACTTTCATCGAAATGACTTATGTTGGGAACCCATCTTCTGGCAAGGGTCCAAACCTAACTCTTATGCCAAGTAAAAGTAAAAATTATGAAGTTGGTGCGAAAGCATTCATTGGTGAGAACACGCGCGCAAACCTAGCACTTTTCAAAGTCAATACTGAAAAAGAAATCGTAGTGGATCAAGGGCAAGGTACTACTGCATCCTTCAAAAATGCTGGAGATACTGAACGTCACGGCATTGAACTTTCTATTGACAGCATATTGCCAAATAATTTTGGAGTCTACGCTGCATATACTTTGATGAATGCGGAGTTTAAGGATAGCTTTTGTACCAGTACAAGCTGCACCGCTACAACTCGTGTAAACTCTGGCAATAAAATCCCTGGTGCCTACACTTCTAACACTTATGCAGAAGTTTCATGGAAACATCCGGCATTGGGCTTCTCCACAGCTATTGAAGGAGTTTACTTTAGCGACGTCTACACCAACGATATCAACAATATCAAAGCAGACTCGTATGCAATATTTAATTTACGTGGCGGTTTCACACAAAACGTAAGTAATTGGAAAATTAACGAATTTGTAAGAGTGGATAACTTAACAGATAAGACTTATGTGAGTTCAGTTCGCGTTAATACCGCTGCAGCATACGACCCTGGTGCACCAAGAAATTGGACATTCGGCTTGAATGCTAGTTATAAATTCTAACCTTATTGATTAACAAAAAACCCGCATCTGCGGGTTTTTTGTTAATCAATATTTAGCTACACTAAAGAATAATTGCTAATGATTTTAATAAATAATTAGTGTTTAATGCTAACCTAAAATATATCCACTATTTACCAATTCATCTTAATGAGAATGTTATGAAAATTATCGTCGACCTGAAAATCCTAGATGACCGCTTACACGAACAAATGCCCACCTATGCCACAGAAGGCTCTGCTGGCTTAGATTTACGTGCATGTATTGATGGTCCTATTACCTTGCAACCTGGCGACACCACGCTCATCCCTACTGGCATGGCGATTCATTTAGATAACATTTATCATGCTGCGCTAATTTTGCCTCGCTCAGGGCTTGGTCATAAACACGGCATTGTTTTAGGCAACTTGGTTGGTTTGATAGACTCTGATTATCAAGGTCAGTTGATGGTGTCATGCTGGAATAGAGGCAATACAGCTTTTGAGTTGAATCCTATGGAGCGTATTGCTCAATTAGTGATTGTACCTGTTCTGCAAGCAGACTTTCATCTGGTAGATGATTTTGACGCAAGTGAACGTGGCGAAGGTGGATTTGGCAGCACAGGTAAACATTAATTCACCGCACTAAGGGCTGAATTCCAACAATAATCATAGCTCGCACTTAAATATCCGTTAAATCTTGAATATTATTGATTTTTTCTGATATTTCTCTTGAGAATAAGTTGGCTTTCATACTATAATTGCGGTCTTTCAAAAAAAGCAGAAGTTTGGAGATTAACCATGGCACGTGTATGTATGGTAACTGGCAAAAAGCCAATGGTGGGTAACAATGTTTCTCACGCTAACAACAGAACAAAACGTCGTTTTTTACCTAATTTGCAAAACCGCAAATTTTGGGTTGAGAGCGAAAATCGCTGGGTAAGCATGCGCATTACTAATAATGCGTTACGTACAATCGACAAAAACGGTATTGATGCCGTGCTTGCTGATATGCGTGCAGCTGGCCAGAAAATCTAAGGATAGAATATCATGCGCGAAAAAATCAAATTAGAGTCTAGTGCTGGTACAGGTCATTTTTATACCACTACTAAAAACAAACGTACTATGCCTGGCAAAATGGAAATCAAGAAATTTGATCCAGTAGTGCGCCAACACGTGATGTACAAAGAAACTAAACTTAAATAATATTTGTATTTAGATATATTTAGTTTAATAAAAAAACCCGCTAATAGCGGGTTTTTTTATTATCTAATGCTTAAACACACTTAATGATTTGCACCTAAGCGGACATTTCAGCCAACTTAGCGGCTGCATCCGTCTTTGCAAAGACAATACCGTTAGCTTCAAAGGCTCTCCATATTGATAAGTAAAGCGAAGACTGCAGTGCACCACCACCCGACTCAGGGTTCATTACCCATACAGTCAGACTTAAATCAATGCCGTTCTCAGTAAACCCTTTCACAAGCACGTCCGGTGATGGTTTCATTAACACTCGGTCCTGCTGCATCGCCTCATCATGCATCAAGGCCACCGCGCGATCTAAATTACTCTTATAGCTAATACTCAAGTTAATTTGTACGCGACCTTTATGCTCAATCAATGAATGATTAATAACGGCAGTTGTTATCAGCGCCTCATTGGGAATAATTACATGTGTACCATCTTGTTTGGCTAAAATCATATAGCGGGAGCGCAAGTCGTTAATTACACCATAATGCTTATCGACGGTAATCACATCACCAATTTCCATGGATTTATCTAGCAGAATAATAAAGCCACTCACATAGTTACTTGCAATCCTCTGTAAACCTAAACCTAAGCCCACACCTAATGCACCACCAAAAACCGAAAGAAAGGTAATGTCCAATCCAACTGCTGAGAGTGCGATTAAGAGCGCTATCGTTAATAAAAGCATGCGCAATAATTTTGTCATGACCACGCGAAGGTTGACACTTACATGCTCAGCTCGCATGACTTTATTCTCTATAAACCGACTAATCCACAGCGCGATAAAAATAGTCACGAGTATAGTCAACACTGCTTGCATAACTAATAGCAAATCAACCGGATGTTTGCCTATCTTAAACTTAATGTCTTCAAGTACCTGAAACATTTCAGGCAGCAGCCCGCTTAGATGTAGCGCAAGTACGACCCAAATTGAAGTCGATATAGTATTTTCTAAGGTTTTGAGCAAGCCGCCAGGCGCAACAATGTAGCGTATCGCATAAACAGCTAACCTGATGACGGCCATGGCAAATAGCAACGTACTCGTTAATTGCAGCAAACTAGTATGCTGCCAATGCGACAATATTATCTTGCCGATTTGAACAAATATAAGCGTGGATAATGGAAACAACACGCGATTTACACCACCTATGCCCAACTTCCACTTTTCTGGTGCATTCCGCATCACATAAGCGCGCAAGGCACCGTTAACAGCTAATGCAATGCTACAAGCAACGGCAACTATCGTAAGCTCCCACAGCGCTGCTGTGGTTGATAAATCCGCTAACAATTCTTTCCACAATAAATGTATTTCTGGGTTCATTTCAAGAATTTCAGATTTGATATATATTTAATGGCAATGGAGATGTCATAAGCTAAATATCTCAAGCTAGTGACTATCCATTCGATGGCTTTTTATTCTACGGCTTTCTAAATGACGCAACCCTATGTAGGTCAATATACCTATTCCTATCATCACAATAATGAATATGCTATATGCGATTGGCCATGGAATAGCATGTGTCATCATAGAGAACTCAGACATCCCACCAATACCCGCCAAGACATTAATCGGCATAATCACCACACTAATCACGGTTAAACGTTTAAGGTCTTTATTCTGATTAACGTTCAAGAAACCCACAGTGGCGTCCATTTGAAAGTTGATTTTGTTAAACAAGAAGGTTGTATGTCCATCTAGCGACTCAATGTCGCGTAAAATTTCACGCACATCTTCATGTTGTGCTATTGATAGAAATTTACGTCGCATTAAAAAAGACAAAGCATTGCGAGTATCAAGAACATTACGACGTATGCGACCGTTCAGATCTTCCTCTACAGAAATATCAGTCAAGATTTTTGCTGCCTGCTCATTGGTCATGTGCGACCTAAATACCTGTCTACCGACCTCTTCCAGACGCACATACTCATCTTCTAAGGCATTTGCCGAATACTCAACATCTGCAGCGTAAAGATCTAGCAGCACATCTTTAGCCTCAGAAACATAGCCAGCTTGGGCGCGCGCTCTCAGTCGTTGTAGGCGAAATACTGGGAGCTCTTCGCTTCTCACTGAAAAGAGCGTACCTTTATTAAGAATAAAAGCTACTGCAACATTTCGCGACTCATTTTCACGCTCCAGCAAGAACGCAGAATGCAAATGCACTTCACCGTTTTCTTCTTCATAAAAACGCGCGCTAGTTTCGAGATCTGTTAGCTCTTTAGGGTTGGGTAGATTAACGCCAAAGATTTCCTTTGCCCAAGCAAGCTGTTCATCTTCAGGCGTGACAAGATCAACCCAAATAGGCTTGGCCTGCACCAAATCTTCCCTATTGTAGATTGGTATCTGCCTCAATTTGCCTTCGTGCAAATCAAACACCCGGATCACCATACTTTGGTTAGTCGGCTTAGGCTCGGAGACTAACTCCACACGAACAGAATCCGACACCACCAATAAAATTTCTTCTTTACGTTCCTCACTTACCAGCGGCCAAATGACCTTACAATCCTCAGTAGAAAGTGATTCCAATATGCTTGCTATCGCTTGGGTTTCGAGCTTTTCTAAAAGTCTACGCAGTTCTGATAGGTTATTTTGGTGAACCATCCCTTCAACTAAGTCGTGGCGCTGCATATCTTGACGATGCACTAAGTCTTCAACAAGCTTATGTCTCTCTATCATGCCTTTAACTTTAGCACGTGATTCTTGAATGCTTTCGAGTTCACTCATTTGAGTTGCCTTTAATTCATATCGATTACTAACAATTTATCCCCAATTCTAACACGCAGCAATTCAATTAACCGCAAATAGTGCACTAACAATAAGTGGCGCAAATACTTTAGCTAATAATGCTGAATTACTCACTACAAAATTAGTAAAAATCTAATCAATGCTAATATTTACCATTCGACTTTGTATAGTTAAATGGAATTGCACTCATGATTATAAATCTTATTCTTTACTCAACTTCACACTGTCATTTATGTGAGCAGGCAGAAACTTTGCTATTCGAAGTAGCTCTTGAACATGAGCTCCAGTGGGAGTCTATTGAAATAACAGATAATGCAAACCTGTACGAGCTGTATGAAATCAAAATTCCAGTATTGAAAAGAGTAGATTCTGATGTAGAAATTTGCTGGCCATTTAATGAGGATGACATTAAATTACTACTAAGAGATACTGAAATTAAGTACTAAATGAATAGCTGTCTCTACATAAGCAAAAAGCCAGCTTAAAGCTGGCTTTTTTACTGGCAGATTAATAATTACAGAAATTACTCTGAAACAACCACATCTGCGCCTGTATCAGGACGATCAACTAACTCAACTAAAGCCATTGGTGCGTTGTCGCCATTACGGAAACCACATTTAAGCACACGTAAGTAACCGCCATTACGTGTAAGGTAACGTGGACCTAATTCACCGAATAATTTACCAACGATATCACGATCGCGTAAGCGACTGAACGCTAAACGACGATTGGCTAATGTAGGTGTTTTACCTAATGTGATTAAAGGTTCTGCAAATTTACGCAACTCTTTTGCTTTTGGCAAAGTAGTTTTAATCACTTCATGACGTAGCAATGATGCTGTCATATTGCGGAACATAGCCGCACGATGGCTGCTAGTACGATTTAATTTACGATTGCTATTACCGTGACGCATAGTAATTCCTTAAGTTTCTTTATTTATGCTGGCAATTAAGCTTTTTCAAGCCCAACTGGTGGCCAGTTTTCTAGTTTCATGCCCAATGTTAGGCCGCGAGTTGCGAGTACATCTTTAATTTCATTCAATGATTTACGACCTAAGTTAGGCGCTTTTAACAGCTCATTCTCAGTACGTTGAATCAAATCACCGATATAGAATATGTTTTCAGCTTTTAAGCAGTTTGCTGAACGAACAGTTAATTCTAAATCATCTACTGGACGCAATAAAATTGGATCAACCTGCGGCGCAGATTTCACTTCAACTTCACTTGGTGCGCCTTCTAAATCAGCAAATACAGACAACTGACCCATTAAGATACGCGCAGCATCACGAATAGCTTGTTCTGGTTCAATTACGCCGTTAGTTTCAACATCCATTACCAACTTATCTAAGTCAGTACGTTGCTCAACACGTGCGCTTTCAACTTGATAGCTCACTTTATTGATTGGGCTGAACGAAGCATCAACCATAATAAAACCTAAAACACGGTCTTCTTCATTTGCTTTTTGACGTGCTGGTACTGGTTGATAACCACGACCCATTGCTACTTTAACTTCTAGATTCAGCTTGCCACCTTTTGTAAGGTGAGCAATTACATGATCAGGATTGACGATTTCAGCATCATGACCTGTTTCAAAATCACCTGCTGTAACAACACCTTCAACAGATTTATTTAATACTAAAATTGTTTCTGATTTAGTATTTAATTTTAATGCTACGCCTTTAAGATTTAGTAAGATATCTACTACATCTTCTTGAACACCATCTAAAGTTGAATACTCATGTACAACGCCATCAATTTTAACTTCAGTAATAGCGAAGCCAGGAATTGAAGACAATAAAACACGACGTAAAGCATTACCTAAAGTGTAGCCAAAACCACGTTCCATCGGTTCCAGCGTTACACGTGCACGCAATGGAGACAACACCTCTACATCTACTACACGTGGTTTTAAGTATTCGGTAGGACTGTTTTGCATAGTTATACCTTTTAATTTTTGTATTGATCTCTACAAATATATAGTTCGTAGAGTAAATATTTAGGTGAGCCGTAAACGGCTCACCTAACATAACAATTTAAATCTTAATTATTTTGAGTAAAGCTCAACTACCAATGACTCATTGATTGTTGGTGGTAACTCATCACGTTGTGGTTTAGCCTTAAATGTACCTTTAAGCGCTTTAACATCAACTTCAATCCATGCTGGGAAGCCACGTTGCTCAGCTGCTTCTAAAGCACCTTTGATACGCAACTGTGTTTTAGACGATTCAGCCACGCTCACTACATCACCAGCTTTAACTTGGTATGAAGGAATATTTACGCGACGACCATTAACTAAAATACTGTTGTGACGAACAATTTGGCGCGCTTCAGTGCGTGAACCACCAAGACCCATACGGTAGGTAACGTTATCTAAACGGCACTCTAAAAGTTGTAACAAGTTTTCACCTGTAATACCTTTTTGGCGATCAGCTTCAGCGTAGTAGCTACGGAATTGAGCTTCAAGAACGCCATAAATACGACGAACTTTTTGTTTTTCACGCAATTGAACACCATAGTCTGATAGACGTTGGTTGCGACGTTGACCGTGCTGACCAGGTGGGAAGTTACGTTTTTCGATTGCACATTTGTCTGTAAAGCACTTTTCAGCTTTTAAAAAAAGCTTTTCGCCTTCACGACGACATTGACGGCACTTAGGGTCTAAATTTCTAGCCAAGGGATTCTCCTGTTATCTCTACTAAAGTGAGCTTAAGCTCAACTTAAATGCGGCGTTTTTTAGGTGGACGGCAGCCGTTGTGTGGCACTGGCGTCACATCAGTAATGCTGGTGATTTTAAAACCAGCTGCATTAAGTGCGCGCACTGCAGATTCACGACCTGGGCCTGGGCCTTTAATACGCACTTCTAAATTCTTAACACCATTTTCTTGTGCTGATTTACCAGCAACTTCCGCAGCTACCTGCGCAGCAAAAGGCGTACTCTTACGTGAGCCTTTGAAGCCTTGGCCACCAGAAGTTGCCCATGACAGCGCATTGCCTTGACGGTCTGTAATGGTGATGATGGTATTGTTAAAAGATGCATGCACGTGGGCGATGCCCTCTGCAATGTTCTTTTTAACTTTTTTTCTTACGCGTACATTAGCTTTTGCCATGTTGCACTATCCTTACCAATAAATCTTACTAAAATTTGTAAACCTAAAATTTTGAGCCAATTAACAGCTTATTTAGCTTGCTTAATCGCTTTAACTGGACCTTTACGTGTACGCGCATTTGTTTTTGTGCGCTGACCACGAACAGGTAAACCACGGCGATGACGAATACCGCGATAGCAACCTAAATCCATCAAGCGTTTGATGTTCATAGATACTTCACGACGTAAATCACCTTCAACTTTTTCTTTAGCAACTTCATCACGCAATTTATCTACATCTGCGTCATTTAAGTCTTTCATTTTTGTTGTTGCTAAAACGCCAGCTGCAGCACAGATTTTTTGTGCTGTAACACGTCCAATACCGAAAATTGCAGTTAATGCAACGTCAGCATGTTTGTTATTTGGGATGTTTACCCCTGCAATACGCGCCATACTTTACTCCAAATTTAGGTTTACCTAAAAATCTATTGCTTTAAAAAAGCCGACGATTTTAACAGTAAAACCGATTTATATCAATTAGCTTATCTTCTGATCAATTAAAATATTGACCAACTTAATTAGCGGCTATATTAAACAGCCACTAATTGGATTAATAAAACTCTATTAACCTTGACGTTGTTTGTGACGTGGATCTGTACAAATGATACGTACAACGCCACGACGACGAACAACTTTACAATTACGGCATAATGCTTTTACAGATGCACGAACTCTCATTTATAACTCCATCACTTCTTAAACTACAGGTTCTAAATTATTACTATTAACTACTTTTGCGTATTGCCTTTGAAGTTAGCCTTTTTAAGCAGACCTTCATACTGATTCGACATTAAATGTGACTGAACTTGCGTCATAAAATCCATCGTAACAACAACAATAATTAACAGTGATGTACCACCGAAATAAAACGGCGTATTAAATTTCAATCTCAAAAATTCTGGTAACAAACAAACCAACGTAATGTAAATAGCACCAATCAATGTTAAACGACCCATGATTCTATCAATGTATTTAGCAGTTTGATCTCCTGGACGAATACCAGGTACAAACGCACCACTTTTCTTTAAGTTATCAGCTGTGTCTTTCGGATTAAACTGCAATGCAGTGTAAAAGAAACAAAAGAACACAATAGCTACAGTAAAGAACAAAATATAGATCGGCTGCCCTGGTGACAAAGCATTAGAAATATCTTTCAACCAATACATACTTTCTTTACCACTAAACCAGTTTGCCAAGGTTGCTGGAAATAAAATAATACTAGAAGCAAAAATTGGAGGAATCACACCCGCCATATTCAACTTCAAAGGTAGATGTGTAGTTTGTCCACCATAAACTTTATTACCAACCTGACGCTTAGCATAGTTCACAGTGATCTTACGTTGACCGCGCTCTACAAACACTACAAGTGCAGTTACCAAAACTATAGTAACTATCAAAAAGAATAAGATTAAAGGTCCAGCTGCACCAAATCCACCTGAGTTTGCCATCTCAACAGAGGTGCCAATTGCTCTAGGCAAGCCTGCAACAATACCAGCGAAAATGATGATGGAAATACCATTACCAATACCGCGCTCTGTAATTTGCTCACCCAACCACATGATAAACATCGTACCGCTGACTAGTGTAATCACCGCAGTTAACCTAAACGCCATACCTGGATCTAATACCAAACCAGGTTGTCCTTCAAGTGCAATCGCAATACCTAAAGCCTGAAACGCTGCAAGAACTACTGTTCCATAACGAGTCCACTTAGTAATTGTTCTACGACCTGCTTCACCTTCTTTTTTCAACTGCTCTAATTTAGGTGAAACTGCTGACAATAACTGCATAATAATAGATGCAGAAATGTACGGCATAATACCTAAAGCAAACACAGTGAATCTTGAAAGCGCGCCACCAGAGAACATGTTAAACATGCCCAAAATGCCGCCACTTTGTGATTCAAAAAGCTTAGCTAATACTACTGGATCAATACCTGGTACTGGAACATGTGCACCTAAGCGGTATACGATTAATGCACCTAGTACAAAAAGTAGGCGACTTTTAAGTTCGCCCATTTTTGACGCTGTTTTTAATAAACTATCTTGTGCCAAAGCGATACTCTTATGCTGCTTCTAAAATTTTACCACCAGCTGCTTCAACTGCGGCGCGAGCGCCTTTAGTCAACAATAAGCCTTGGATATTATATTTTGCAGTTACATCGCCAGATAAAAATAATTTAGCATTTCTAACTGTACCTGAAACGATATTTGCTGCTTTCAAAGCCAACAAATCAATCACTTCATTTGGAACCAATGCTAACTCACTAGTGCGCACATGTGCAGTTTTAGCTTTTGTCATTGACTTGAAGCCACGTTTTGGTAGACGACGTTGAATTGGCATTTGACCGCCTTCAAAGCCGACTTTATGAAAACCACCGGTACGTGATTTCTGACCTTTATGGCCACGACCAGCTGTTTTACCAAAACCAGAACCGATACCACGACCAACGCGACGACGTTCTTTCTTTGCGCCTTCAGCAGGCTTGATTGTATTTAATTGCATTATCCTTCTACCTTTAAGAGATAGCCCACAGTATTGATCATACCGCGGATTGCTGGAGTGTCTTGTAACTCAACCGTATGGTGCATACGACGTAAACCTAGACCAGTAACGGTAGCTTTATGCGCCTGAATACGACCAATTGTACTTTTAACCAACGTCACCTTGATAGGTGTCGCAACTTTTTGTGTTTTAGCCATGATTAGCCTCTAATTTCTTCAACTGATTTACCGCGTTTAGCTGCGATTTCTGCTGGTGTATTCATTGACTCTAGGCCATTTAAAGTAGCGCGAACCAAGTTATAAGGGTTTGTTGAACCGATACATTTAGCGACCACGTTAGTAACACCCATTACTTCAAAAATTGCGCGCATTGCGCCACCAGCGATAATGCCAGTACCTTCTGAAGCTGGTTGAATAAACACTTTAGCAGCGCCATGCACACCTGTAACAGCGTGATGCAAAGTACCGTTTGTTAAGTTAATTTTCAACATACCACGACGCGCTTCATCCATAGCCTTTTGTACAGCTACTGGCACTTCACGCGCTTTACCTTTACCCATACCAACAGCGCCATCGCCATCGCCGACTACTGTAAGAGCTGCAAAACTCATGATACGACCACCTTTAACCGTTTTACTTACACGATTAACTGCAATCATTTTTTCGCGCAAACCATCAGTCTGCTGCTGTTGCTGTTCCATTTCTCTCGCCATCATTAACCTCTTTAGCAATCAGACCAATTAGAAGGATAAGCCGTTTTCGCGAGCGGCATCAGCCAACGCTTTAATACGACCGTGATATTTATAGCCTGAACGATCAAAAGCAACGGTAGTAACACCAGCTTTAACCGCTTTTTCAGCAATAAGTTTACCAATAGCAGCTGCTGCTTCCACATTACCGCCATTTTTAATGTTTTTACGAACGTCAGCTTCTACTGTAGAAGCACTCACAATTACTTTACCGCCAGTAGCGTCAATAATTTGAGCATAAGTATGCAAATTAGTACGATGCACACTTAGACGTGTAACTTTTAGCTCTGCAATTTTGGCACGGGTTTTACGTGCACGACGCAAGCGATTATTTACGTTGTTCATTTTTTAAGCCTTATTTCTTTTTGGTTTCTTTAATTGCAACAACTTCATCAGCGTAACGAACACCTTTGCCTTTATATGGCTCTGGAGCACGGTAAGCACGAATCTGTGCAGCAACCTGGCCAATCACCTGTTTATCAACGCCTGTTAACAGAATTTCTGTTGGCGTAGCAGTTGCCACAGTCACGCCAGCTGGCATTTTGTGGTTGATTGGATGTGAATAACCTAATTCTAAGTTTAATACAGCACCTTGTGCAGCAGCTTTGTAACCAACACCTACAAGTGTTAATTTACGTGTAAAGCCTTCTGAAACACCTTTAACCATATTTGCCACTAAAGCGCGCAATGTGCCTGACATTGCACGTGAGTGTTGTGCGTCACTTGAAGCTTGAAACGTAATTGTTTCACCTTCACGTTTAAGCACAACCGCACTTGTTAGCGGATGAGATAGTTTACCTAATGGACCGCTAACATCAATTGAATTAGCACTTAATACCACTTCAACTTTAGCTGGAATAGCGACTGGATTTTTAGCAACACGTGACATTTGCTTCTCCTTAAGCCACTACGCACAACACTTCGCCACCGATACCGGCTGCTTGTGCTTTACGATCTGTCATTACACCCTTAGATGTAGACATAATTGTCACACCAAGGCCATTCATTACTTTAGGAATCTCTTGAGACCCTTTATATACACGCAAACCTGGCTTGCTAATACGCTGTATACGCTCAATAACTGGGCGACCAGCATAATATTTCAAGCTAATAGTTAAAGTAGCTTTACCACCTTCAGTTTGCACTGCAAAATCTTCTACATAACCTTCTTCTTTAAGCACGCTAGCAATAGCAGTCTTAACATTTGATGAAGGCATAGCAACAACCGCTTTGTTAACCATTTGCGCATTACGAATACGCGTCAACATGTCGGCAATCGGATCACTCATACTCATAGCTATTCCTCCTATTACCAGCTGGCTTTAGTGACGCCTGGAACGAAGCCAGCCATCATTAAATCGCGTAACTTACTACGCCCAATACCGAATTTACTAAACACACCACGTGGGCGACCAGTTAAAGCACAACGATTACGAAGACGCACTGGGCTTGAGTTGCGTGGAAGCGCTTGGAATTTCATGCGCGCTTCAAGGCGACTTTCTGCAGTAGCAGTAACATCATTCATTGCCGCTTCAAGTGCAGCACGTTTTACAGCGAATTTACTTACAGTTGCGCGACGTTTAATTTCGCGTTCTGTCATACAGGTTTTAGCCATGACTTAACCTCTGAAAGGAAAACTAAACGCAGCAAGCAAAGCTTTTGCTTCTTCATCCGTTTTCGCAGTAGTTGTAATAGTGATATTCATTCCGCGAATTGCATCGATTTTATCGTATTCAATTTCAGGGAAAATGATTTGCTCTTTAACACCCATGTTGTAGTTACCACGACCATCAAATGATTTCGCAGAAATACCGCGGAAGTCACGAATACGTGGAATAGCTACAGTAACCAAACGATCCAAGAACTCATACATACGTTCACGGCGTAAAGTCACTTTACAACCTACAGGATAGTCATCACGAATCTTAAATGCAGCCACTGATTTTTTAGCTTTAGTTACAATTGCTTTTTGACCTGCAATTTTTTCCATATCGCCAACAGCGTGTTCCATTACCTTTTTATCTGCAACCGCTTCGCCAACACCCATATTAAGAGTGATTTTATCAATGCGAGGCACTTGCATTACTGAAGTGTAACCAAATTGCTCAGTCATAGATTTAACAACTGAGTCTTTATAAAAATCTTTTAAGCGCGCCATAATTCTTCCTATGCGTCCACTGCTTCGCCATTAGATTTGAATACGCGAATTTTGCGCCCATCATCTAATGTTTTGAAGCCTACGCGATCACCTTTTTGGGTCGCACTGTTAAATAAAGCAACGTTAGAAATGTCTAATGGCATTTCTTTAGCAATGATGCCGCCAGCAATACCTTTCATCGGGTTTGCTTTTGCGTGTTTCTTAACTAAGTTAAGACCCTCAACAACAACATGACCTGAATCAAGAATACCAATAACTGTACCTTGCTTACCTTTGTCTTTACCGGTATTTAGGATGACTTGATCACCCTTGCGAATTTTGTTCATGTGAGCTCCTACAACACTTCTGGCGCTAATGAAACGATTTTCATGAATTTTTCAGTACGTAATTCACGTGTTACTGGCCCGAAAATACGGGTGCCAATCGGTTCTAGCTTATTATTTAACAGTACTGCAGCATTGCCATCGAACTTAACTAAAGAACCGTCTGGACGACGAACACCTTTAGCAGTACGCACAACTACTGCGCTGTAAACTTCGCCTTTTTTTACGCGACCACGTGGTGCAGCATCTTTGATGCTCACTTTGATGATATCGCCTATTCCAGCGTAGCGACGTTTAGAGCCACCTAACACCTTGATGCATTGCACAGAGCGCGCACCAGTGTTATCGGCAACTTCTAGCCGAGATTGCATTTGAATCATGAGAATAATCTCCAACTTAATCCGTTAAAACCAACACCAGCCATTTTTAATTGAAACTTATCTTTCAATTAACACGGCCGATAGACCCGGTCAGTATTGGGGCGAGAGCTTATGACTTATTTTTTACAAAAAGTCGCTCGCCTAAATAGCCAAACATTATAACTTGCATCGTCAATTAGCGCAATTACTATTACTAATAATTACGCTAACTAACCTTACTTAAATTAGGCTGCTTTAACAACCCAGTTTTTAGTTTTAGAAAGTGGACGACTTTCGACAATCGTTACAATGTCACCTTCTTTACAGCTGTTAGTTTCATCATGTGCATGAAACTTTTTAGATTGGCGAACAACTTTACCAATCAATGGATGTTTAACTTTACGCTCAACCAACACCGTAACAGTTTTATCCATTTTGTCACTTGTTACGCGGCCAGTTAAGCTACGTACTACTTTTGTCGTTTCAGTCATGATTATGCCTGTTTCGCTTTCTCAGCCAATACAAGCTTCACACGCGCTACATCTTTGCGTACTTTACCTAGCTGATCTACTTTAGATAATTGTTGAGTTGCCACTTGCATACGAAGTGAGAATTGCGCACGGCGCAATTCAATCAACTCTGCATTTAGCTCTTCAACGCTTTTTGCTCTTAAATCGGTTGCTTTCATTTTAGCTTCCTTATCCTTAACTACCGATTTGGCGAGTCATGAATGTCGTTTCAATCGGCAACTTTGCAGCAGCCAAACGGAACGCTTCACGTGCAAGCTCTTCGCTCACTCCGTCCATCTCGTATAACATTTTACCTGGTTGGATTTGAGCAACGTAGTACTCTGTACTACCTTTACCATTACCCATACGTACTTCAGCAGGTTTTTTAGAAATTGGTTGATCTGGGAATATGCGAATCCATACACGACCACCACGTTTAATGTGACGAGTCATAACGCGACGAGCAGCTTCAATTTGACGAGCAGTTAAACGGCCGCGGCCAACTGCTTTCAAACCAAAATCACCAAAACTTACTTTATTACCCGTAGTTGCAATGCCTTTGTTACGGCCTTTTTGCATCTTACGATATTTTTGTCTAGACGGTTGTAGCATCTTTAGCCCTCGGCTTTCTTACTTTTTTCTCTGGCTCAGCAGCTGGAGTTGTTGTAGCGCCAATAGGTGCTTGTACATTACCAGCGAAGATTTCACCTTTGAATACCCAAACTTTAATACCGATAATACCGTATGTCGTTGAAGCTTCAGCAACACCGTAATCAATGTCAGCACGAAGTGTATGTAATGGCACACGGCCTTCACGATACCATTCAGTACGAGCAATTTCGATACCGTTTAAACGACCTGAACTCATGATTTTGATACCTTGAGCACCAAGACGCATTGCATTTTGCATTGCACGCTTCATAGCACGACGGAACATCACGCGTTTTTCAAGTTGTTGAGCAATAGATTGTGCAATCAATGTTGCATCAATTTCAGGCTTACGCACTTCTTCAATATTTAAATGAACAGGTACGCCCATTAAACCTTGTAAAGTTGCGCGCAAAGACTCAATGTCTTCACCTTTCTTACCGATAACAACACCAGGACGCGCACTGTAAATAGTGATTTTTGCATTCTTTGCAGGACGCTCAATCAAAATACGGCTAACCGCAGCACTGGCTAATTTTTTATTTAAGAACTCACGTACTTTAATGTCGCCTTGCAACATTGCAGGGAAGTTCTTGCTATTGGCATACCAACGTGAGGACCAGTTTTTTTGGACGCTCAGACGGAAACCAATTGGATGAATTTTCTGACCCATGATTATCCCTTAGTTACCGACAGTCACATGAATGTGACAGGTTGGTTTAGTAATACGACCAGCGCGACCTTTTGCACGTGGACGAATACGTTTAAGCACAATACCTTTATCAACGTAAATTGAAGTAACTTTCAATTCATCAATATCGGCGCCGTTGTTATGTTCAGCGTTAGCAATTGCAGATTCAACCACTTTCTTAATAATCTCAGCACCTTTTTTAGGTGTGAAGTTAAGAATGTTAAGTGCGTGATCTACTTTCTTGCCACGAACAAGGTCTGCCACCAATCTAGCCTTTTGAGGAGAGAGATGAACACCTTTTAATATTGCAGATACTTGCATCTTCAGCTCCTACTTCTTAGCTTTTTTGTCGGCTGCATGACCTTTGAATGTACGTGTTAACGCAAATTCACCGAGCTTGTGACCTACCATGTTTTCAGAAATCAACACTGGGATGTGTTGCTTACCATTATGAATTGCAATAGTAAGACCGATAAAATCTGGGAAAATTGTAGAGCGACGTGACCAAGTCTTAATTGGTTTACGATCGCGCGCTGCAGCTGCAACTTCTACTTTTTTAGCCAAATGACCATCAATAAATGGACCTTTTTTAAGTGAACGTGCCATAAATTACCTTACGCCTCTCGGACGACGACTAATACGCATATTATCTGTACGTTTACTGCTACGTGTACGATAACCTTTAGTTTTAACACCCCATGGGCTAACTGGATTCATACCTGCAGCTGTACGACCTTCACCACCACCGTGCGGGTGATCTACCGGGTTCATCACCACACCGCGAACGGTTGGGCGAACACCACGCCAGCGCATCGCACCAGCTTTACCGATTGAACGTAGTGAATGCTCTTCATTACCCACTTCACCTAAAGTTGCCATGCAATCAACGTGTACGCGGCGAACTTCACCTGAACGTAAACGTAATTGAGCATAAGCACCTTCACGCGCTAGCAATTGTACTGATGTACCTGCTGAACGTGCAATTTGAGCACCTTTACCAGGTTGCAATTCGATACAATGAATTGTGCTACCCACTGGAATGTTACGTAGTGGCATTGCGTTACCTACTTTAATAGGCGCTTCAGAACCACTAATTAACTGCATACCAGCACTTACGCCACGTGGAGCAATAATATAACGACGCTCACCATCAGCATAACAAAGCAAAGCAATGTGTGCTGTACGGTTTGGATCATACTCAATATGTTCCACAGTCGCTGGAATACCAGCCTTATTGCGTAAGAAGTCGATTAAACGATAATGCTGTTTATGACCACCACCCTGATGACGTACTGTAATACGGCCGTTATTGTTACGACCTGCGTTTCTACTTTGACTCTCCAACAGCGGTGCGTGTGGCTTACCTTTATAAAGGTCAGGTGTTACCACCTTTACTACACCACGACGACCCGGGGACGTTGGCTTGACTTTAACTAATGCCATCTCATCTCTCCTTATTCAGCCGCTGCGAAGTTAATTTCTTGGCCTGGCTTCAAGCTTACATAAGCTTTTTTCCAGTCTTTACGCTTGCCCATACTTTTGCCAGCGCGCTTTGTTTTACCACCAACATTGATCGTAGAAACTTTATCAACTTCAACCTTGAAAACAAGCTCAACTGCTGCTTTGATTTCTGGTTTAGTTGCATCAGTACGTACGATAAAAGCAATTTGCTGATGTTTATCAGCAATGTAAGTTGCTTTTTCAGTGATTTGTGGTGCTAAGATTACTTGCAACAAGCGATCTTGAGTTTTAGTCATAGCGGTCATCATGCTAACATCTCCTCAAGTTTCTTCACCGCAGCAACTGTAGCCACAACATTAGGGAAACGCACCAAACTGACTGGGTCAGCAAATTGCGCTTCAACCACCATGACATTAATCAGGTTACGTGAAGATAAATATAAGTTTTCATCAAAGCCGTCAGTCAGCACTAACACGCCGCCTTCAAAGCCAAGATTTTTAATTTTCTCTGCAAAAGCTTTAGTTTTAGGAGTCGCTACAACAAACTCTTCAACCACATTCAAACGCTCTTGACGCACTAGTTCAGATAAAATCGTTTGCATACCAGCACGGTAAGCTTTACGGTTAATTTTATGGCTGAAGTTTTCAAGTGGTGAGCTTGGGAATGCACGACCGCCTCCACGCCAGATTGGGCTAGACGTCATACCTGCACGTGCGTTACCCGTTCCTTTTTGTGCGTATGGCTTGTGCGTAGTATGCGCAACATTACCACGACCTTTTTGTGCACGCGTTGCTGTACGGGCATTAGCCATATAAGCAACAACCACTTGATGCACTAAAGCCTCGTTAAATTCACGACCAAAAGTATCATCAGATACAGTTACGCCAGCTTTAACAGCCTTACCATTTTTGTCTTGTAATTTGAGTTCCATTATTTCATCCCCTTCTGAAGCTTAGCTTTAATAGCTGGGCGAACAACAACATCGCCGCCTTTAGAACCAGGGATTGCACCTTTAATCAACAATAGGTTACGCTCAGCATCAACACGAACGATTTCTAAGTTCTGTGTAGTGACTTTAGTAGCACCCAAGTGACCAGGCATACGCTTACCAGGGAATACTCGACCTGGATCTTGCGCCATACCGATAGAGCCAGGTACGTTATGTGATTTAGAGTTACCGTGAGATGCGCGGTTTGACTTAAAGTGATGGCGCTTAATAGCACCAGCAAAGCCTTTACCTAAAGAAATACCAGTAACGTCAACTATTTGACCTGCTTGGAAAATATCAACAGTGATATTTGCGCCTGCAGTGTAATTAGCTAAAACATCACCAGTCACTGGGAATTCATGTATACCAGCGCCTGCAGCAGAACCTGACTTGGCATAATGCCCAGTCAATGCACTGTTGATGCGGCTAGCACGACGTGTACCGTAAGCAACTTGAAGGCCAGTATAGCCATCGCTAGCGATCGTCTTGATCTGTGTCACGCGGTTAGGTACAACTTCCAACACGGTTACTGGGATGCTTGCGCCGTCCTCAGTAAACACGCGGGTCATACCCACTTTGCGACCAATAAGCCCTAAGCTCATGATCGTATCCTTATTATTTAGTTAAAAAGCCGATTACAATTGACCGACTTCTGTGAAAGAGGGCGGATTATACCGAACCCTCAATATTTTTACAACCAGTTTATTACAACTACTTTTACTACTTAAATTCTTACAACTTGATTTCTACATCAACACCAGCTGGCAAATCTAATTTCATTAATGCATCAACTGTTTTATCTGTAGGATCAACAATATCCATCAAACGTTGGTGAGTACGAATCTCGAATTGATCACGTGAAGTTTTATTAACGTGAGGTGAACGTAAAATATCAAAACGTTCGATACGTGTTGGTAATGGCACTGGACCTTTTACCACAGCGCCAGTACGTTTGGCAGTTTCTACGATTTCTTGAGCTGACTGATCAATCAAACGATAGTCAAATGCTTTAAGACGAATACGAATTTTCTGTGTTGACATTATTTACTGCCTTTCTAATTTACTACTTTTCAAAGAGCGAAACGGCAGAGTTCACTCTGCCGTTTGATTAAACAACTATTTATTGCAATTACTCAATAATTTTAGCCACAACACCAGCACCTACAGTACGACCACCTTCACGAATAGCGAAGCGTAAGCCTTCTTCCATCGCGATTGGTGAGATCAATGTGACTGTGATTGATACGTTATCACC
>Ga0208125_100209_pt1 | contig 50252 bp, 51 predicted proteins | sample LakWasM128_HOW14_2_FD_183938 | JGI IMG/M metagenome (GOLD analysis project Ga0208125, IMG submission 183938) | Freshwater sediment methanotrophic microbial communities from Lake Washington under simulated oxygen tension - Sediment Metagenome... | ecosystem: Environmental > Aquatic > Freshwater >...
GTACTGCACACAGTCAAAAGGAGAGAGGCATCAAGATACCAACCCAATAAATTTATGCTAAATTAACAACTCAGGGTGGGTCAATTTTAAATGCAATTGGTGGGTCAATTATTAATGCAATTCAACAACGGCGACAGTGCCGGGTGCTAACCCAGCAAGTATCATAGATAAACCACCGATGATTTTAAAGAATGACATTTCTTTGTCATCCATTAAGTAATCCTTAATCTCTAGTTCGCCTTCCATCCAGTCTTCAATCATATTGCCGAAGCCTGCATCCAGCTTGGCACCTCCTATGGGCAGCGTAAGTGGCTCATCATTAAAAACAATATGGAAATCTTCTAGCTTGGTGTAAAAGCTTTCGTCTAAATCAGTATTGGATTTGAGCTTCTTTTCATAAGCATCTAAGAAGCTGAGAATGATGGGCTTTTGACTGTCTGGCACACGAAGAACTGAGGTAGATTCTTTGAATTTACCTGTACCGATTCGGCGTCCTAATACCTTTTTGATATTACGTTTAGGCTTGGGAAATAATTTGGTGACTTCATCCATACATTTATTGTAACAATAATTGTATGGATAGATAAAGAATATTTAAATAATAGATTTATTTAATACTTTAGGAGCAGGTTCACTAGTCAAATAACCATCTGGTGCAAGGTTTAGGTAAGATGGCGCCTCTGAGCTTTTGGCTTCCAACCAAGGTAAATACTGATGTTCTGTGAGGACAACAACAGAACGCTTTTCGTCAGCAGGCTTATGAAAATGATTCATGATGGGATCCACGTCAGCATTAACTGTAAGCATGGAAAATGAAAATATAATTTCACCGGTATCGTAATCAATAAAACGTTCCCAGATGGATGCTATGGCCAAAGGCTGACCATCATCTCTTTTGATGCGCCAGCGTACAGCTTTGCCACTTTCCCAATTAGGTTCATAAAAACCTTCTACAATCACTAGACCGAAACGGCTTTCCTTCCATGCTTTGCGATAGCTTGGTTTTTCATGAACAGTTTCGCTGCGAGCGTTGTAGGTTTTTAATCCAAACTTCCGCTTATCTGCAGCCCAGCTTGGAACGAGTCCGAATTGTGCCAATTCACATTTTGGCTTGCCGTTATTCAGATAAATAAAAGGGGCGGGGTAGGTCGGGTAGGCTTCATCGCGCCAAGGGGAATCAGGTAAATCGCAATCAAAATGCGTCTTGAGCCATTGCTGGTGATGTTTTTTAATTGGCTCGAAATTGCTACACATTAGAATGATTCACCTTATACAGTCACAACTGATTAATGTATTGTATACGTCACCATATAATTACAGTGGCTTTGATATTTCATTTGTGCAAACATAGTGCAGATAATATTGAAATATTTTGTAAGTAGCGAATCGACTATTGGCTTGTTATTTATATTGAACAATTTTTACAAGAGGTAAATTCATTATGGCAGAGTATGAAAGCGAATCAATATCGCCCACTGTGAAAAAGGTATTAGATGAATTTATTAATGTTCTGCGCACGAATGGTGAGGTAGATATCCAATCCGTCAATAATCTCGATAAACTTTTGCAAATTGGCAAGATCCCAAAATTTGAAGAAATTGACGATGCACTTTCCCCACCAACTAATGGGGACAAGTCGTGATTCGTATCAATACTATCCATATCGAAGAGTTTCGTGGCATCCGTGACCTAACTCTTGACTTTGCTGGCAATAATTTCGGGATTTGCGGCTCAAACGGCACAGGTAAAAGTGGTGTTGTTGATGCTATTGAATTTTGCCTTACGGGCAACATTACTAGACTGTCGGGACAAGGCCAAGGCGAACTGAGCGTTAAAGTCCACGGACCACATATAGATCAATGCGCAAATCCAGACAAGGCCAAGGTTACGATAATTGCGACAGTGCCTTCACTCGGTAAAGAAGTCACGATTACTCGCTCGGTAAAGAACTCTCGCGCCGTAACTATCGAACCCACCAATCCAAAAATACAATCAATCATCGAGGAACTACAATCACATCCTGAGTTTGCGTTGTCGCGTAGAGAGATTGCGAAATACATCGTAACACCGCCGTCGCAACGGTCTACAGATGTTCAAACTCTTCTGCGCCTTGATCACATAGATGACTTACGCAAGGCACTATTGAGTTATTCAAATAAATGCAAACGCGAAGCAGACGAGGCCGAACGAGCAAGAGATCGTGCCGAAACTGAACTCAAGATCGCTCTTAATATATCTACTCTTGACCGCATTCAGGTGCTGGAAAAGGCTAATGAGCAGCGTAACGCTCTCGGTTTACCAGCACTAACAGAACTAACTCCTCAAACATCCTTTAAGGAGGGTACTCCAGAAGACAGTAAAGAGGTTAATAAACCCAGCATATCAAAGGCCGTGGCTCTTAGCGACCTCACAGCACTTTCCACAGCCATTAATTTAGGCCAATCAGATGCGATCAAAGAACACAGAGAAAGTGCTATCGCTTCTTTAAACCAGCTGAAGGAAGATGAAAAGGCATTATCCCTAGCAAGGGCGCATGGCCTCATTACGACGGGTCTTGACCTAATCACTGGAGATAACTGTCCGCTGTGCGATCTGCAATGGGACGCAGAAAAGCTCCGCGCCCATCTCAAAGCAAAGCTCTTAAGCTCCAAAGAGATTGGGACGTTGCTCAATAACCTAGGCAACTCAATTAACGTAATTATTGCCGGTATCGAAAGCCGGGCAGCGGGGGTTCGTAAAGCGGCCATTTATGCAGCTGCACTTGAACCTGTTTTATCGCACGCGAAATTAGATGCCTACGTTAAAAGTCTTGACGAGTCGGTTTCTGCACTTAAGGCATTTGAGGATGACCATGCACAGATTGATGGAGCATTTACCGTGCTGGAAGCCAAATGGTGGGATGTTCCAGAAGACACGCAGACGCAGCTCGACGACTTGGTAACAGGTATTAAGGCTCTACCCGAAAGTTTAGCTAAGGATAAAGCTGTTGAATTTTTGGCCGTCCTTCAAGATCGCTATGAGCGGCTGCTTATAGCAGCAAAGAATGCCAAGACCTTGGTCGCAAGGAATGCCGTGGCGCAAAATGTGTATGAAAACTACAACACAGTATCCAACACCGTCCTAGAAGGGATTTATGATGCGGTGGCCAAAGAGTTTACAGATTTTTATAAGGCAATTAATGATGATGAAGGCATGTTCATCGGCCAGTTGAAGGCGGAGTCAGCCAAACTCAGTTTTAATGTCGACTTCTATGGCCGAGGGGTCTTCCCTCCTGGTGCCTATCATAGCGAAGGGCATCAAGACGGCATGGGTTTGTGCCTTTATTTGGCTTTGATGAAGCACACTCTGGGCGACAAGTTTACTTTTGCAGTGCTTGATGATGTGCTGATGTCAGTCGATACAGGGCATCGGCGCGAAGTGTGTCGTTTGCTTAAAACAAAATTCCCAAACACTCAGTTTATTGTGACAACACATGATCGAATTTGGCTGCAATACATGAAGACTGAAGGCTTAATTCAAAAGGGTCAGTTATTCGGAGGCTGGAATATCGATACAGGACCTCGCATCTGGGATGACACAGACATCTGGACTGAAATCCAACAAGCTCTAGATAAGAGTGATGTGCCACTTGCTGCGGTGTTATTACGGCGTTATCTCGAGTATATCTCTGCTGTGCTTGCCGATAATTTGAGGGCGAAAGTTGAGTATCGGGGTGATGCCAGTTATGACCTTGGTGACTTGTTACAGCCAACACTTAACAGGTGGAAGGAATTGCTGAAAAAAGGCATTAAATCAGCAGAACATTGGGGCCATAATGAAGCCAAAGCTGCATTGGAGGTGAAATTCTCTGAGGCAGGAATACTTATTCAAAAGAGCAGTGTCGAGCAGTGGGCTATTAACAAATCGGTGCATTTCAATGAGTGGGAAAATTTCACAGTAGCTGAATTTAAAGAAGTATCAGATGCGTTCATGTTATTGCTGGATCATATTTGCTGTCAAAATGAAAAGTGTGTCAGCTATCCCTATGTAACGCCTAGTAAAGGCTCGTCTGAGCAACTGCGATGCAACTGTGGAACCATTAATGTAAACCTAATAGCAAAATAAGAGCACATTAGATACGTTGCCAAATGGCTGATTTTTTTCTGGGCATCAATACCAGCAAGCCTAATTTTGTATTGTGTATTGGTATTATCCAGAATGGTAATTATGTCGCCATCTGCAACACTTACTACTCGACCTGTCAAAGTTTCTGCTTGTGCTGTTGTGACGAGGAAGGGTAATGCTAGAAACCAAACTTTCATTTTAAAAAGCCTAACTCATAAACTTGTGGACGTAATTTATCACTTAAAGTTTTATATGCACTCTCAAATGCGGTGAAATCAACAGGTGTAAAATCACCGCTGGCATTACGAGCCTTTAAGGCATTACGAATTTGATACCAACCTACATCTGGTCGATTAAGCTTAAATTCATCACGCACATTACGCACATCTGTATGTGCGAAATATTCTTGCCAAAGCTTCTTCCCTGAGACCATCACTGCTGTTGCTTCTTTAGATAAAGCTTTACCGTCTAAATATTGAACCATGAAGTCAGATTCAAACCGCCCAGGTGCATTAACTTCAGCTTCGGTAAATGGAATAAAGTGATTCACAATTGACCATGTTTGATTATTCCACTCGAGGTCATTAGCGCTTGCTGCTCTATTTTGACGATTGAATAACATCCATATTAAACAATCATTTTTGAATTCCTCAGTTATTTCCCCCGTCGGCTTTAGGAATTGATCACGGTCATTAAGCCATGTTGGTTTTATGAGTCTCCTTACAGAAAAAACAATTGCAGACTTCCACAAATTATCTGGATTTATATAAAAAGCTCCAGCACTACTAAACCCAGATGAGTAAACAGCTGTTCTCTGTTCTGTATGTTGTGGGTCATTACCAGCAGAATCCAAACAACCAATTGCCCCATCAGACCATTTTGTACCCCTTACATCACCTGTCCGTGTAGTAGGAGATATAGCATTTTTAAGTGGTAATGACTTTTTACCATTAGGTTTTGGTCTTACAATCCACTCACTAAGAAACAAAGAGGATGGAAGACTATAAAATTCTTTTGTACCTATTGGGTTAGCTGATTTGTCCATAACTTCAGTCATGACAGTATCAATAATGAATTTTTTGCTTCGCGTATGATCTGTTTTCCAAATTAAAAACCCAATTGGGAAGCTACCACCTAACCCTTCAAATGCTTTATTGTGTACAACAAAACCACCTAAATATTTTGCACTCCAATATTCTCTAAACTTTTCAAAATTTGGTGCATTCACATATTTTAATGTACTAAAAATAGCAATTTCGGCTGTTGGTATTTCTTTTGAGATGCGAATTAAAAACTGTGTAAACAATTCTCTTGCAGCAAATCCATAATCAAAATCTGTAGTTAACTTAACAATTTTTGTAGATGCAACATCAGTTTTTGTTTTTGTATCATTACCTAAAGCTGTATTCTCTCTATTCATTGCTTCCGCATAAGGCGGATTGATTAATACTAAAATTTTCTTACCATCTGCAATGGCTTGCCGTAATCCGATGGGTACTTTATTTGTTATGCTGTAGTCGATTTTGCCATCATCGGTAATATCATCATTTAAATAGTCATATTGGAACCGCTGAGCAGCTACACAGGTTTTAGTCGCTATCATCACATCAACATCAGCTTGGTCGAGAGTGCTCATATATATATTGCGAGGGTTACTGTGTTTAACTTCTAAGTTACCTACGCCACAGCACATATCCCAGACAACATAATTTTTTTGCCAGTTCTCGCCTAAGGTTTCAGCAAGTTTGTCATAGGCTTTATCTACTACGGCAAGTGGCGTGTAATAAGCGCCTTTAAAGCTGCGCTCATCTAGTGGAATTAAGCTATCGCGGCGTTCTAATAAATAGTTACGGTATTCCGCTTTTGGTGGTTTATGGTAAATCGCCCAAAATTGGCGATAGCCTTCTTTACTGCCAAGTTCGTACATTTTTCCTGCTAGAGCAAACACGGGCTTTCCGTTTTTGTGTAGTAGAGCGGCGGGTAAGTTTTCGTGTGTAGAGGCAGTGCCGTCGTGCATGATGTCTGCAAAAAAGAGTAGAGCGTAATCTTCCTCATCCACGCCATCAATTTCTCGCCCAACCATAACCACCCATTTGTCAAAGACTTGTTTAAGGTTGGCTGGTGTGATTTGTGTGCGGATAATATCGCCAGATTTAATAGCAGCTTTTACCGTGCTTATAAATTCATCTTCGTGTGTGGAGATTTTGAACGAAACAAAATGAGTGCCAATGTGTGCGGATATTTCGTCTAATGCTTCTTGCGTATACTGACTGGCAGATTTACCCCATTTCACTGTTTTTTTAGCTAAGAAAGGGATAACGTCAGCACTCTTCATGATTGCAGCTTTTTCAGTATCAATTACAGCTAAGAAAGGAGGTATATCATCTCCCTTGTTAAGCGCTACTTGTACGTAATGTAAAAGTTGCGTAAACATTGCATAGCTTGAGTGTTTACTTGTATCTTTTGCTTCAAACCAAAGCTCTTTGGTTTGAATGTCAATCAGACCTTTTGTGTAAGCTTTTAATCCTAACGCCTTGATATAGGCATCCTTAACATCTTCTTCACTTTTGGTTTTTTGTAACTCTGCGTATAAGCCCATTTTTTATGCTTTTGGTCTGTTCGTATAATTTTCAATTGTATTGCAAAAAATTACAGATTATTAAAAATCATAATTAATTATAAAAATTGATAAAACCTTTAATATTCACCATTTTGCAAATATCTTAATATTGGAGCTTTTATAGACTATTTACTTTGACCGTAATGCTTACGATTGCTATAATAGAATCCTTACGGCGTAACAAAATCCGTGATAAAGCGCTTTTTGTTACAACTATATCGGCGTTAAATAAGGCTGTCAGACGATATTATGAATGACACCTCTCCGCCAGAATTCATGGATGCCGCTTTTGTTAGCGGCATTTGTTTTTGTAGTGATTAAACTTTAAGGATGAAGCAATGAGCCAAATTATTATTGACCATAACCCGTCAGAAGAAAAATTGAAGGAATTAGGTGTATCTAGCTGGTCTATTTGGGATTGTGCGCCATCTAAATTCCCATTAGATTTCAGCATGACAGAAAGCGCTTATGTGTTGGAAGGCGAAATTCGCGTTACTCCACAAGGTGGCGAAACTGTTGTAGTTAAAGCAGGTGATTTTGTTGTGTTCCCAAAAGGTTTGAAATCAAACTGGGAAGTAACTAAACAATTGAAAAAACACTACAAGCATTCATAATTGCAATTTAGTGTGTAAAGCTTAAAATTAAGCCCTGATTACTCAGGGCTTTTTTTTCGCCTTTGGATTTTATCGTGCTTTTTAATCGTGCCTTTGAATTTATTGAGAGCTGGAGATCAACATGAGCAAAATTATTGTAGAAAAACCAAGTGCAGAAAAGCTGGCTGCTTTAGGTGTGTCTCGTTGGCCAACCTGGTCTAAAGAGGTGTCGCAGTTTCCGTGGAGCTTTGGTTCGCAGGAAATTGCTTATATTCTTGAAGGTGAAGTGACGGTAACACCAAACGGCGGTGAGCCGGTCAGTTTTTCTGCCGGAGACTTGGTGACTTTTCCTGCGGGTATGTCATGTACCTGGAATGTAAAGAAGGCGTTACGTAAGCATTACCAGTTGGGATAGAAATTTCTGATCACTATTACAGTTGGCGTGTTAGTGATCAGTTTAGCGCTAAATTTCTTTAAGTAGTGAGTGGTAAAGTGCGTCAATGCGTTGAGCATCAAGTTTATGACCATCTTTTGCTGAAATTAAAAATGTGTCTTCAGCGCGATTGCCTAATGTATTGATTTTAGCGTTATGTAGCTCTATGTCATATTTCAGGAATTGCTGCGCTACAGTTGCCAGCAGGCCGGGGCGGTCATTGGCAATCATGTCCAGTTTGTGGTTGTTGTTTTCAGATTCTTCTGCAACATTAATCTGAGCTTGAATTGGCATGTGTTTCACTTGGCGGCTTATGCGGCCTTTCAGCGGCGACTCAAGGGTTTCGTTCTCGCCCAGCTTTCCTGTTAGCTGCGTTTCAATAAACTTCAATAGTCCACTGTAGCTTACCGATTTACCTGATTGATCCAAAACAATGAAGCTGTCGAGCGCATAAGCATGCTGGGTAGTGTAGATTTTTGCCTCGACGATGTCATAACCCATACGGTCAAAGAAATTGCAGATTCTGGCAAATATATCGTTCTGGTTTTTGGTGTAAATCATGACCTGAATGCCGTCACCGTAAGGGCTTAATCGCGCTCGTACAATTGGAGAAATGCTATTCAGGTGCGGCGTTAACAGGCGGCTATGCCATGCAATTTCATCACTCTCATGGCGAACAAAATAGTTTTCTCCAAACTGACTCCATAAGTTTTCGTATGTCTGCGTGCTGATGCCAAACCGGGTAAGTTTTTCTGAAGCTTCTTTAATGCGTGCAGCAATGGTTTGCTTAACATGGAACTCAGGCGCTTCCAATGCCCGTTTTGTTGCATGGAACAAGCTTTCCAGCAATCTGGCTTTCCACGCGTTCCATACCTGGGGACTAGTACCGCGTATGTCAGCAACTGTCAGTAAATAAAGGGCATTTAACCTGTGCGTGTTTTGTACCAGCTGGGCAAATGATTCAATCACATTGGGGTCAGACAAGTCGGTTTTTTGTGCGATAGACGACATTTTTAAGTGTGAGTCTACCAGCCAAGCCACTAGTGCGCCGTCGGTTTTGGGGAGTCCATGCAGCTTGCAGAATTTGATAGCATCGACTTTGCCTAAGGTGGAGTGATCGCCGCCACGACCTTTTGCAATGTCATGAAATATGGCTGCCAGATATAACAGATGTGGCGCATCAAACTCTGAGAATAATTGGCTGCATAGCGGGAACTCATGTTTGAGCTCCGGTTTTGAAAAACGGCGTAAATTTGCTAATACGTTAAGAATGTGCTCATCTACGGTATAAACATGAAATAAATCATGCTGCATTTGCCCGACAATTCTACCAAATGCTGGAATGTAACTGCCTAATATGCCATAGCGATTCATTGCGCGCAGGGCATGGTTGACGCCATTAGGTTGAGACAGGATATCAATAAAAAGTTTTCTGTTCTGCGATGCCTGTCTGAAATCACGGTTGACCAGTTTTTTAACACGCTGTAAATTGCGCAGCAGTGTGGCACCCATGCCCGTTAGCTCGGGTCTTTGCTGCAATATCAGAAATGCTTCAAAAATAGCTGAAGGCTGCTGCTGTAATAATCCTGCTGTTTTGGCTTCAAGCAACTGATCATGTGCTTCAAAGCGTTCATTTATCGGCTGGATGACAGGCGGTGTAATCGACAGCATTTGCTTGAATTGTTTAAGCAAAATTTCATTCATTAAGCTGATAAATTTGGCACTGCGGTAATAGCTCTGCATCAGCTGTTCGCTGGCGCGCTTACGCGGGGTGTTAACGTAACCGAGTGTGGTTGCCAGATCATTCTGAAAATCAAACAGTAAACGGTCTTCGCGACGTTTGCTTAAAAAGTGCAGCTGTATACGCAGTGATTGTAAATTCTTTTCATGATGGCGGATTTGCCTTGCTTCCAGTGCCGAAATCACGTGAAGCTTGGTTAAAGTAGTCCAAATGCCATTTAAACTTAAGTGTGAGCCGGCATGCAAGTTCATGCTGCGCGCCAGCCATATAATCATATGCAGATCGCGCAGACCGCCGGGGCTTTCCTTGAGATTAGGCTCCAGATTGTAGGCAGTGTCGTTATATTTGGCGTGGCGCTGGTCTTGCTCTTTAAGCTTTGCATTGAAAAAGGCAATTGCATCATGGGCCTGATGCGTCTGTGTCCAGAAGCTTTGATAAAGGTTTTTGTCGCCGGACAGCAAGCGGGATTCAAGCAGGTTGGTTTGAACAGTGATGTCTTTTTTTGCTTCATCAATGCATTCACTCAGGCTGCGAACACTGTGGCCTACATGCAAGCCTATATCCCATAATAAGCCAACCAGTGATTCAATGTCGCGGTTCAGCCGCGTATCATTTTCCGCTTGATCAGGGATTAATATGAGCAGGTCTATATCGGAGTGCGGGTAAAGCTCACCTCGGCCATAGCCGCCAACTGCAATCAGACAACTGCGAGAATCTATTTCTAATTCAGCCCATATTTCCATGAGCAAGTTATCAATCAGTTTACAGTGTTGCCTGAATAGCTGGGTGATGTTGCGGTTTTCGCTAAAGCTTGTTTTTAAAGCTAAAGCGCCATCCTGCAAATATTGGCGCAATGCGCCAACTCTACTTTTTTCAATATCGATGGATTTGGCTTGAACTTGCATTATGTGTTATCGCAGATCAAATCTGGAATTGGCTACTTTATGTTTTTGTAACAAAGTCAGGGGCAGGAGGTGTGCCACTGGACAAGGTCATTATTTCATAACCAGTTTCAGTGACTAAAATGGTGTGTTCCCATTGTGCGGATAAACTGCGGTCTTTAGTCACGATTGTCCATCCATCCGGCATTTGTTTAATATCGCGTTTGCCAGCATTAATCATGGGCTCAATCGTGAACATCATACCCGCCTGTAATTTCAGGCCTGTGCCTGGCTTGCCGTAATGCAGCACTTGCGGTTCTTCATGAAACACTTTGCCAATGCCATGCCCGCAGAATTCGCGCACAACGCTATAGCCGCTCTTTTCAGCAAAGGTTTGAATAGCATGCCCGATGTCACCCAATGTTGCGCCGGGTTTTACTTTTGTAATGCCTATCCACATGGCCTGGTAAGTGATGTCACATAGACGTTTAGCCTGAATTGAAGCTTCACCTACACAAAACATGCGGCTGGTATCACCATGATAACCATCTTTAATGACGGTGATGTCTATATTCACGATATCACCGTTTTTGAGCGCTTTGTCGCTAGGTACGCCGTGACAAATCTGCTGATTGATAGATGTGCAGATAGATTTAGGGTAGGGCCTGTGGCCGTCAGGAGCGTAATTGAGTGGTGCCGGGATGGCTTTCTGCACATCTACAATATAATCATGGCAAAGCTTATCAAGTTGATCTGTAGTGATGCCATGCACAACATGTGGTGTGATGAAATCAAGCACCTCCGCTGCCAGCCTGCCAGCGATGCGCATTTTTTCAATATCTTGCTGATTTTTAATTGAGATTGCCATGATGCCTGAATCGAAATATTTGATAGTACATTTTATCATACGCGGCGCTAGCTGTAGAGAATGCTGTACCAATTAAGTCGGGTATATAAATTTTATATTATTTATTATGTGTATATGGACTGGCAGCCATGTGGTTGGAGCAGCGCTCTATGTTAAGTATAATGATGATCAACTTTTGCAGTAAATTTGTTGTGAGGTTTTTGCAAACCTATATCTAACGATTTCATAGCGTTTTCGCAGTATTAAAGGCTAGCTAAATAAGCTGCTTGGTGTTATCATTCCGCCTTTGCAATTTCTGCAAAATGCATTTCTTATTATGATTTCTAGAGAAATCAGTTATTTAATGTATAAATTTACATACAACCCGATCAAGGGTGCTTTGGTTTAGCCTTGCGGCATTTAACTGAGGTGTTTCTGGTGTTGTATGAATTAATAACCCTTTTGAAGAGAGATTTATATGTCTGTTACTATGCGTCAGATGTTGGAAGCTGGAGTTCACTTCGGCCATCAAACCCGTTACTGGAACCCGAAAATGGCACCGTTCATTTTTGGCGATCGCAACAAAATTCATATCGTAAACCTTGAAAAAACATTGCCAATGTTTGAAGATGCACTTAAACACGTGCGTACACTGGCTGCTAATAAAGGTCGTATCTTGTTTGTAGGTACAAAACGTCAAGCACGTGACATCGTTAAAGAAGAAGCTAGCCGCGCAGGTTGTGCTTACGTAAATCACCGTTGGTTAGGCGGTATGCTGACTAACTTTAAAACAGTTAAACAATCTATCAAACGTTTACAAGACTTTGAAACAATGCTGCAAGATGGCAGCATTGAAAAATTCGGCAAAAAAGAAGCTTTAGGCTACAAACGTGAAGTTGAGAAACTTGAGCGTTCAATTGGCGGCATTAAAGAAATGGGTGGCTTGCCAGATGCAATTTTCATTATCGACGTTGGTCATGAAAGCGGTGCGATTACTGAAGCTGCTAAATTAGGCATTCCAGTAATTGGTGTTGTTGACACCAACAACTCACCTGATGGCGTTGCTTATGTTATTCCTGGTAACGATGATTCTAGCCGTGCAATTCGTTTGTATGCGCGTGGCATTGCTGATGCGGTGCTTGAAGGCCGTAGCTCAGTGATCAATGAAATTGTTAAAGCTTCTAGCGAAGAAACAGCTGAAGTAGCTGCTGAATAATTTTACTCAACTAAAAAGGGGCCTAGCGCCCCTTTTTAGTTTGATATCACCTTAAATTAACATTTAAATCAAATATTTAAACTACTAATTTAAAGTAGTTTATTAGAATAAGGAGCTTAACATGGCTGAAATTACCGCTGGTATGGTAAAAGAATTACGTGAGCGCACAGATGCGCCAATGATGGATTGTAAAAAAGCGTTATCAGAAGCTGATGGCGATATGACACGTGCGGAAGAAATCTTGCGTGTTCGCTTTGGTAACAAAGCAAGCAAAGCTGCCGGTCGTGTAGCTGCTGAAGGTACAGTTGGTATCTACATCAGTGCTGACGGCAAAACCGGTGCATTGGTTGAAGTGAATTCTGAAACTGACTTCTGTGCTAAAAACGAAGACTTTTTGAGCTTTGTAAACGAATTGGCTGGCGTGATTGCTGCAAGCAATGCAACTGATGTTGAGGCTGTTTCAGCTTTGGCTATGCGTGGCGCGACCGTTGAAGAAACACGTGCACAATTGGTAGGCAAGATCGGTGAGAACATCACAATCCGTCGTTTCGTTCGTCCAACTGCGCAAGGTAAATTGGCAAGCTATGTTCACGGTAGCAAAATTGGTGTGATTCTTGATTTGGTTGGCGGTGACGATGCATTGGCTAAAGACTTGGCTATGCACATTGCTGCAGCAAAACCAAAATCATTGGATGCATCTGGTATCGATGCCAGCCTGATTGAAGCTGAGCGCCGTGTAGCTATTGAAAAAGCAAAAGAAGCTGGCAAGCCAGAAGCTATGCTTGAGAAAATTGCAGACGGTACAGTGCAGAAGTTCTTGAAAGAAGTGACTTTGTTAAGCCAGATTTTTGTTAAAGATGACAAAATGTCTATTGAACAATTGCTTAAATCTAAAGGCGCTAGCGTAGCTTCATTCACAATGTACACGGTAGGTGAAGGCATTGAGAAAGCTGTAGTTGATTATGCAGCAGAAGTTGCAGCAGCAGCTAAAGTGTAAGTTATGACCGGTAATTTATTTTAATTACCGTCTAAAAAATAAAATGGATTAAGCTTAGTGCTTAGTCCATTTTTTTTAGTAAAAATTTGAGTGAATTTTGTCTTTCTTAGGTTTAAATTTATGCCTAAGAGCCCTGTTTTATGCTTAAATAAGCAAACTTGAAAATTGAGGAGCCCCCGTGTCACAACCAGCCTACAAGCGTATTTTACTTAAACTTTCTGGTGAGGCTCTGATGGGAGACGATGCTTATGGCATCAATCGCGCTACCATCACTCGTATCGTTAATGAAATTAAAGAAGTTGTGGATCTGGGCGTGCAGGTCGCTGTCGTGATCGGCGGCGGCAATATTTTCCGCGGTGTTGCACCTGCAGCTGCCGGTATGGATCGAGCTACAGCCGATTACATGGGTATGCTGGCAACAGTGATGAATGCGATGGCTCTGCAGGATGCCATGAAAAATATCGGCTTGAATGCACGCGTACAATCTGCGCTGAGTATCGAGCAAGTTGCAGAACCTTATATCCGTGGTAAAGCTATTCGCTATCTGGAAGAGGGGCGAGTGGTGATTTTTGGTGCCGGTACTGGTAACCCGTTCTTTACGACTGATACCGCTGCTGCATTACGCGGCATGGAAATCAATGCGGAAATTGTCATTAAAGCGACCAAGGTAGATGGTGTTTACACCGATGACCCTAAAACCAATCCGGAAGCAATGCGTTATAAAACCATCACTTTTGATGAGGCTATTATTAAAAATCTTAAAGTGATGGATGCAACAGCGTTAACCTTGTGCCGTGATCAAAAGCTGCCGATTTCCGTTTTTAGCATTTTCAAGCAAGGTGCGCTGAAAAAGGTGGTGATGGGTGAAGACGAAGGTACAAAAGTATTGCCTTAATAGTATCTAATAAACAGTTATGCCGTAGCGATAGTTGATAAATAAACTGTCAGAATTTGAGTTGGAGATATAAATGTTAGAAGATGTAAAGAAAACCGCAGAACAAAAGATGCAAAAATCATTGGAATCACTAAAAAATGATTTGGCAAAAATTCGTACTGGCCGCGCACACACAGGTCTGCTTGATCACGTGATGGTTGAATATTATGGATCTATGGTGTCAGTCAATCAGGTGGCCAATGTAAATCTTGGTGATGCACGCACAATCAATGTGCAGCCTTATGAAAAAAATATGATCTCAAAAGTTGAGAAGGCGATTCGCGATTGCGATTTAGGTTTAAATCCTGCTACCAATGGTGATCTGATTCGCGTGCCTATGCCTATGCTTACTGAAGAGCGCCGCCGTGAAATGACTAAGATTGTGCGTACCGAGGGCGAGGGCGCTAAGGTAGCGATTCGCAATGTGCGTCGTGATGCAATTGATGCTTTGAAAAAGCTGATTAAAGATAAAGAGATTTCAGAAGACGACGAGCGCCGCGCACAAGATGAAATTCAAAAAGCAACAGACAAAGCCGTCGCTGAAGTAGACAAGCTATTACAAGCTAAAGAAGTAGATTTGATGGCAGTGTAGATTTGGAAATCATGATTCAGTTTATCTATAACATCTTAACAGCAATAGATTTGGGGCATTGATTGGGCTTGTTCTCAAGTGCAACGCAGCGGGTACCTGAAGTATTCGCTGCCCCGAGACATATCGCTGTTATCATGGATGGCAATGGTCGCTGGGCGCGTAAGCGTTTTTTACCGCGTATCGCCGGACATAAGCGTGGCGTAGAAACCGTGCGCGAACTGGTTAAGCAATGTGTGAAACTGAATGTCGAGTATTTAACATTATTCGCGTTCAGTAGCGAGAATTGGCGGCGGCCAGCTGAAGAAGTTTCGTTTTTAATGGGTTTGTTTATGGATGCGCTGGACCGTGAGGTTGTAAAGCTGCACCAGAACAACATCAAGCTGATAATGATTGGCGACCGTACGCATTTTGACGCAAAGCTGATTGCTAAAATTGAGGCTTCTGAGCTTTTGACAGCGAATAATAGTGGTCTAGTGTTGACGATCGCTGCTAATTACGGTGGCCGTTGGGATATATTGCAGGCGGTTAATAAAATGTACACTGTCCAGCCACAATTGGCTGGACAATATAAGGAAGAAGATTTTCAGCCTTATTTGTCAATGAGTTATGCGCCAGAACCCGACTTGTTTATCCGAACCGGCGGAGAGACGCGCATCAGTAATTTTTTACTCTGGCAGCTTGCTTATACGGAACTCTATTTCACCGATACACTATGGCCTGATTTTAATGAAGAGGCTTTTAATCTTGCTATTCAGTCCTATGGAAAACGTGAGCGACGTTTTGGCAGAACCAGCGAACAATTAAAAAAGCCCGAAGCTTAGTTTTAAATAGTAAGCCTGTTCCTTTTATTAAAGTTAACATCCCCCCATTATGCTTAAGACTCGAATTATTACCGCTGTTGCCTTATTGGCTGGCTTGTTAACCGTTGTATTTTTTGCTTCTACTGAAATATGGGCACTCATTACTTTAGGCATTGTTTTACTAGGCATGGCAGAGTGGTCTAACTTAATTCGATTGAAAAAAAATCAGAAGTATTTTCTTCTATTAGTAACTTTGGTTTTAGGTTTGCTGATTGCTTTCATGCACTTAACTCCGTTTTATTACTATCAGAACCATGTTGTACTGGCGGTGTTGGCAGTTGCCAGCCTGTTCTGGATAGTGGTTGCACCATTCTGGTTGATGGCACGCAAAACTTTCAGTAATACCTTTGTAATGAGTGTTTTGGGTTTGTTTCTGATATTTGCCACTTGGCTAGCGCTGGTTGGGTTGCATGCAATTAATCCATACCTGTTGCTGGGAGCGATAGCTACTGTCAGTATTGCTGATAGCGCAGCTTATTTTGCAGGTAAAAAATTCGGTCGTCACAAGCTCGCGCCTGAAATTAGTCCCGGCAAAACCTGGGAAGGTGTTTTAGGTGCATTATTTGCTGTTACGATTTATGGTTTAGCGCTCAGTTACTATAAACAATTTAGCTTATGGTTAATTGTTTGCCTTTGGCTACTGGTGGGATTGAGTATTATTGGCGATTTGGTTGAATCGCTTTTAAAGCGAAAGGCTGATTTGAAGGATAGCGGTCAATTATTACCTGGACACGGCGGTATATTGGATAGAATCGATGGCTTGATGCCAACCTTGCCAATTACGCTGTTTTTTATCTACCTCCCATTTCTGACTGGATTTAGTCTGCATGGATAATATATTGATAGATAGCAAGCCAATAATGTCTAGTCTGGATTTTGAAACTGTTCAAAATGTGGCGATTCTAGGCGCCACTGGCACTATAGGCATCCAGACTCTGGATGTCATGTCACAGCACCCCAAACGTTTTAATGTATTTGCATTAACCGCTAATAATAACGTTAAAAGCATGTTTGCTTTGTGTCAGCAACATACCCCCAAATATGCGGTGATGCTGCAAGTGCAGGCCGCTAAAGAACTCGATGCTCAGCTTAAGGCGGCTAGTATCAGCACAATTGTGCTGCACGGTGAGCAGGCGTTGGTAGAGATTGCAGCGCATGCGGAAGTCGATACGGTAATGGCAGCGATTGTAGGTGCTGCAGGCTTGCTTCCGGCAATGGCCGCTGCAAGATCCGGAAAGCGTATCCTGCTTGCCAATAAAGAAACACTGGTGATGGCTGGCAATCTGTTCATGCGTGCTGTAGAAGAGGGCGGAGCAACGCTGTTGCCTATTGATAGCGAACATAATGCCATTTTTCAGGTGATGCCAAATCAGCGCGCTAAATCTTTAGAAAAAATGGGTATCAAACGTGTGCTATTGACTGCATCTGGCGGGCCGTTCAGAAATGCTAGTCTGGATGACATGCGCGTGGTAACGCGTGAGCAGGCCCTGAACCATCCAAACTGGGTAATGGGGCCAAAAATCACCATTGATTCTGCGACGATGATGAATAAAGGTCTTGAGGTCATCGAGGCGCATTGGCTATTTAACGCTTCCGCCGATCAGATTGACGTGGTGGTGCATCCGCAAAGCGTGATTCATTCTATGGTTGAGTACAATGACGGCAGTGTGCTTGCACAATTAGGTAACCCTGATATGCGTACACCGATTGCTTATGGTTTAGGATTCCCGAATAGACTGGAAAGCGGCGTAAGCAGTCTAGATCTGGTAAAAATAGGTCGGCTTGACTTTTTACCACCTGATTTTGAGCGTTTTCCATGTTTGCGCTTAGCTTATGATGCGCTCAAAGTTGGCGGGACTGCACCAGCAATTCTGAATGCAGTTAACGAAATTGCAGTTGAAGCATTTTTAGCAGACCGAATAGGTTTTATGGATATTCCATCAGTGATAGAGTCTGTTATGGCAACGTCAGTCATCGAGGAAGTAGTTTCAATTGAGCAACTCACAAAAGTGGATACCGAAGCAAGACAAGCCGCTAAGTTATGGTTACAAAATCATGTATAAAACTTTCATTTCAATTAGTAGTGACTATTGATTATGTTAACGTTATTAGCATTTATTCTGACATTAGGTATTTTAGTTACAGTCCATGAGTATGGCCATTTTCAAGTGGCAAGGTGGTGCGGGGTCAAGGTGCTGAAGTTCTCGGTTGGCTTTGGTAAACCTATCTGGAGTAAAAAGATAGGCAGTGATCAAACCGAATTCATTATTGCCGCAATTCCACTTGGTGGCTATGTAAAAATGCTGGGCGAAGAACAACTTTCCAGTGCGGAAAACACAGCTGGGCAGGATATGTCACGTGCCTTTAGCCAACAGAGCGTTATCAAGAGAATGGCTATTGTGCTTGCCGGACCCTTTGCAAATTTATTGCTAGCAGTTATTTTGTATTGGGCGCTGTTCATGACCGGTACTGTTGGCATCAAGCCTTTTATTGGTAATGTGCTGGAAAATACTCCGGCTGCTGCCAGTCAGATCCGTTCTGGTGAAATGATTCAGAAAGTTAACGGCAAAGATGTTGCAACCTGGCAAGATGTGCGCTGGATTTTGCTCAATGAATCATTAAAAAACGGCAGCGTTGAGATTCAGGCAATCGATAACAATCAGCAAATTCATTTATATCAAATTGCTACAACAGGTCTTAATGACGATAACACTGATGTCGATATTTTGCAAAAGCTGGGCTTGACTGTATACCAGCCTAAAGTACCAGCGCGTATTGGGCAGATTGTAGAAAACAGCCCAGCGGATTCAGCTGGATTGGAGGTTGGGGATCTGGTTGTAGCCATAAATGACAAAGAGATCGGTGATTGGGAGGCTCTGGTGCAAGAAGTCAGGCTGCACCCGGCTGAAAAATTAGAGATGGTGATTCAACGTGATTCCAAAGAATATCGTTTGTCTATCATACCTGAGGCCGCAAAAGAGAATGGCGAAGCCGTTGGTCGCATAGGTGCAGGATTCAAGGCTGAACAAGCACAATTAGATCAATATTTTGTCACTCAACACTTTACTATCATCGAAGCGCTTGAAAAAAGCGTAGAAAAAACCTGGGAAACATCTATTTTTAGTTTAAAGATGTTTGGCAATATGCTGATTGGCAATGTTTCGTGGAAAGGAATAAGTGGCCCTGTCACTATTGCCAGTTATGCAGGACAAAGTGCTAATATGGGGATGAAAGTCTTCATCGGTTTTTTAGCGCTGGTAAGTATTAGTATCGGTGTATTAAATCTATTACCGATACCGATACTAGATGGCGGGCATTTCATGTATTATATGGTTGAATTTTTTACGGGCAAACCTGTATCAGAAGCGGTAATAAATGTCGGGCAAAGGGTAGGCTTTTTTATCCTGGGCTGGATGATGGTGTTAGCGCTTTATAATGATATGAACAGATTGATAACAGGCTAATTGAATGGCTATGCAAAACTTGAAACACAAAAACATTAAACTCAAGTCTATTCTCCTGCTGGTGTCGAGCTTGTACGCAAGCTCTGCAGCGGCACTCGAACCATTCGTGGTTAAAGATATTCGAGTCGAGGGGATTCAGCGTACAGAAGCAGGTACGGTTTTTAGTTACTTACCGGTAAAAGTCGGTGAGACTATGAATGACGACCTCGCCTCGCAGGCAATCAAATCTCTTTACGGCACTGGATTCTTTAAAGATGTCCGTATTGAAGCCGAGGGGGATGTGCTGATTGTTACGGTGCAAGAGCGCTCAGCAATTGCACAAATTGACTTTAGCGGCAATAAGTCGTTTCCGACTGATAAAATGAAAGAAGGCCTAAAGCAGATCGGTATTACCGAAGGCCAGATTTTTGACAAATCACAATTAGACCGTGCAGAACAAGAAATCAAGCGCCAGTATTTATCTCAGGGTAAATATGGTGCAACAGTTAAAGCCATCGCTTCACCTTTGGAACGTAACCGCGTTGCGGTACGTTTTGATATTGAAGAAGGCGTAGTATCTAAAATCCGTAATATCAATATTGTCGGTAACCAAGCTTATAGTACAGAGGATCTACGTGCTGAGTTTTTACTGACTACCCCTAACTGGATGAGTTGGTGGAACAAGGACGATCAGTATTCAAAACAAAAGCTCAATGCGGATTTAGAAACGCTGCGCTCATTTTATATGAACCAAGGTTATCTTGAGTTTAATATTGATTCGACTCAGGTCTCTATCACACCTGATAAAAAAGACATTTATATCACGGTTAATATTACCGAGGGTCAAAAATATACAATTTCCGAAGTGAAATTAGCCGGTGAGACCCTGGTGCCTGAGGATGAATTGCGCGCGTTACTGAAAGTCCAGGCTGGCGATACGTTTAGTCGTGAAAAAGTGACGCAAACAAGTAAAGCGATCAGCGATAGATTGAGTGATGACGGTTATGCCTTTGCCAATGTTAATCCTGTACCTGAGTTGAATAAAGAGCAGCACACAGCTGCATTTACCTTCTTTGTTGATCCAGGAAAGCGTGTGTATGTGCGCCGTATCAATATTGTTGGCAATACACGCACACGTGATGAAGTGATTCGACGTGAGGTTCGTCAACTTGAATCTGCCTGGTATGCTTCAAGTAAAATCAACCGTTCAAAAGAGCGTATCAGACGTACGGACTTTTTCTCAGACGTTAACTTGGAAACTCCGGCGGTTCCAGGTACTGCTGATCAGGTTGACTTAAATATCAGTGTGGTCGAAAAGTCTACAGGTAGTGTTCAGTTCGGTGCCGGCTTATCAAGCAGTCAAGGCGTTGTTTTTGGCGTAACTGTGAACCAGAATAACTTTTTGGGTACAGGTAACCGCGTGAGTGCACAGGTCAATACCGGTAGGTTTAACACGGTTTACTCGCTGTCTCTAACCGATCCGTATTTCACGCCAGACGGCGTAAGTAGAGGTATCGATATCTATCGTCGTGACGTAGATACAAGTCGCCTTAATAATGTTGGTTCCTATCAATCGTCATCATATGGTGCAGGCTTGCGCTTTGGTATACCGTTAAATGAGCGTGATGGTATTAACTTTGGTATTGCTACCGACTTCACTACCATTGATTTAAATAGTGATAGTCCTAAACGCTATAGAGACTATTGTGGTCAAGGCAGCGGTGGTTGTAGTAGTGACTCTGTAGTGTTATCAGCCGGTTGGACGCACGACTCCAGAGATAGCGTGTTCTTCCCGACTAAAGGTGTGCTACAGCGCTTAACAGGTGAAGTTTCATTGCCGGTTTTAGACTTGGAATATTACAAGATCGACTATAAGCAAGCTTGGTATAAAGAGATATTTAGCGGATATACTTTTATGCTGAATGGTGAGATAGGTTACGCCGATACTTATGGCAATGAACAGTATCCATTCTTTAAAAACTATTACATGGGCGGTGTGAGCTCGGTGCGCGGTTATCAAAACGGTACTCTAGGCCCTAAAGATTTTGATCCTTCGACCAACAGGCAATATTCAGTAGGCGGTACTAAGCGCCTGCTTGGTAACGCAGAGTTGTTTTTCCCGGTGCCTGGTGTGAAAAATTCGACTCAATTTAAAATGAGTGCTTTTGTTGATGCTGGTAATGTATTTGGTATCAATGAATCCTACAGCCTGGGAGATCTCAGATACTCAGCTGGTATAGGCGCAAGCTGGATTTCACCATTTGGACCATTAAAAGTGGTTTATGCCAAGGCATTGAATAGCGAGTCTGGTGATGACACACAAAGTATACAATTCCAGATGGGTCAGCAATTCTAATTTACACAAACTCTGCAGAAGTATGTGAGCAGGCGGCTTACTATGTCTTATGGCATAATATGTTAAAGCAGAAGTAAAGGTTTTAGGAGAAACTAATTGAGTAAAATTTTTAAAAATTTAGTGATGGCAGGTTTGGTAACTTTTGCCTTTAATGCACAAGCTGCAGATCTCAAAGTTGGCTATGTGCAGGTTGATAAAATACTGCAGGAAGCACCACAAACAGCTGAAAGTGGTAAAAAACTCGAGCGTGAGTTCAGTCCTCGTTCTCAAGAGCTGGATCGTATGGCTAAACAGATTAAAGATCTGGAAGCGATTTTAGACAAAGATGGTTTAACCATTTCAGAGGCTGAGCGTCGCAATAAAGAGCGTGATGTGCAAAGTATTAAAATTGAGTTTCAGCGTAAACAGAGAGAGCTGAGAGAAGATATTAACTTACGTAAAAATGAAGAGCTAGGCTCTCTGCAGGACCGCGTAAATAAAGCAGTACAGTCTGTTTCTGAAGCAGAAGGTTATGATCTGGTTGTTTACAGTGGTGTAGCTTACGCAAGTAAAAAAATTGATATTACTGACAAAGTATTGAAAATATTAGGTAAGAAGTAATCAGAAAGCCAGTTCAGAAAGACGTGCGTTTAAATACATGAGTCATCAATACTCACTAGATGAGATTGTCAATGCCTTAGGTGGACTTGTCGTAGGAGATGGCAATACATTAGTTCGGCGAGTATCGTCTCTGGCAAACGCCAGTACAGGTGACATCAGCTTTGTTAGTGATTCTAAATATGAAAAGGCTGTTGCGAGCAGTAAAGCAAGCGCTTTCATATTAAGACAAGCGCATGCCCATTTGACTGCAGCGCCCAAGATTATTGCTGATAACCCTTACGCCTATTTTGCAAAGGTGTCAGCGTTCCTAAATCCAGTAACAGCTGCAACGGTTGGTATTGCATCTACAGCAGTTGTTGCTGTTTCTGCACAAGTCCCGGCAACATGCTCTATTGGCGATTTTGTAATCATTGGCGAAAATGTAGTTTTAGGTGAGCATGTAGTCATCAAGAGTAACTGCGTCATAGAAAACGATGTGGCTATTGCAGATGATACTTGTTTAGAACCTAATGTGACGATTAAGCACCATTGTGAAATTGGTAAAAACTGCCACATATTTTCTGGTGCTGTCATAGGATCAGATGGCTTCGGTTATGCTGAAGAAAATGGCCGATGGATTAAAATTCCGCAGGTAGGGCGTGCAATTTTGCATGATTACGTAGATGTGGGTGCGAACACTACAATAGATCGAGGTGCCTTGGATGACACGATCATTGAGGAGGGTGTCAAGCTCGATAACCTGATTCAAATCGGCCACAACTGCGTCATTGGCGCACATACTGTAATCGCAGGTTGTGTTGGCATTGCGGGTAGCGCGCGAATAGGTAAGCACTGCAGAATCGGTGGCGCTGCAATGGTGTTGGGACATCTGGAAATTGCCGATAAGGTTACAATTTCACCAGGCAGTATGATTACGCGTTCTTTGAGTACGGCTGACACTTATACCGCCATAATGCCATTTCAGACACATCGTGCATGGCTGAATACGGCTGCTAAGATCCGTCACTTAGATGAATTTGCAGATAAAATTAAATCTTTGGAAAAAGAGATTACGCTTTTGAAATCTCAACAACAATTGAAATCTCAATAACAAATTTTCGTAAAAATAATTAATAAAATTACATTTTTAAAAGCAGGCTGAAATTATTATGACAAACACAGTAAACAATAGCAGCATGGATATCCATGAAATTCTGGAACATTTGCCACATCGCTATCCATTTGTGCTGATTGACCGTGTAGTGTCTTTAGAGTTGGGTAAAGAGATTGTAGCTATCAAAAATGTGAGTGTGAATGAGCCATATTTTCCAGGTCACTTCCCATACCATCCTGTAATGCCTGGCGTGCTGATTGTCGAGGCAATGGCACAGGCAGCCGCCATATTGTCATTTAAGACGATGGATACCAAGCCTAGTGATGATTCTGTCTATTACTTTGCTGGCATTGATAGCGCACGCTTTAAAAAACCTGTTTCACCTGGTGATCAAATCATTCTGAACGTTAAAATTGACCGAATTCTAAAGGGTATATGGAAATATTCAGGCGTTGCAACTGTTGATGGCACTGTTGTCGCTGAAGCACAAATGATGTGCATATTAAAAGCGATTGAAAAATAGCAGGTAGCCAAGTAGCTGGCAATTATCAATAAAATCAAGTGAAGCAATCATGCAGACTGCAAAAATCCATTCAACCGCAATCATCGATCCAGCTGCACAGTTGGATTCTAGTGTAGAGGTCGGTGCTTATTCAATTATCGGGCCTAACGTCAAAATTGATGCCGACACGCGCATTGCCAGCCATGTATCTATCAACGGTTTTACTAGCATTGGTAAAAACAACCAGATTTTTCAATTCTCATCGCTAGGTGAAGTGCCTCAGGATAAGAAATACCGAGATGAGCCCACTTTGCTCGAAATTGGCGATAACAATACCATTCGGGAATTTTGTACGTTTAATCGCGGCACTGTTCAAGATAAAGGTACAACAAAAATTGGTAATGACAACTGGATCATGGCTTACGTACACATCGCGCATGATTGTCAGGTCGGTAATAACACCATCTTTGCAAACAATTCATCTTTAGCTGGGCATGTAGACGTTCACGATTACGCAATTTTAGGTGGTTTCACACTTATTCATCAGTTCTGCAAGATCGGTTCGCATGTGATTACCGCTGTGGGGTCAGTCGTATTTAAAGACATTCCACCATACGTTACGGCTGCCGGTTATGATGCCAAGCCACATGGTATTAATGCAGAAGGCTTGAAACGACGCGGTTTTTCTGCAGAAAGTATTCTGCAGATCAAACGTGCTTATAAAACTTTGTATCGCAAAAGTTTAACTTTGGATGAAGCAAAAGCTGAACTGTTGACCATGCAGTCACAAACACCGGAAATCGCATTACTGACAGATTTTCTGAATACTTCTACACGCGGCATTGTTCGCTAGTAATCTTTAGTTATGACTAGAATAGGTATTGTAGCGGGGGAGGCTTCAGGCGATTTGCTTGGCAGTCATCTTATTCGTGCGCTAAAACAACAGCGTCCTGATATTCAATTTGTAGGGATTGCCGGGCCAAAAATGATGAGCGAGGGCGCCCTGTCGCTGTTTCCTATCGAGTGCTTATCTGTACGTGGCTACCTTGAGGTGATTAAACACCTATGGGGGCTACTCAAACTCAGGCGTCAGTTACTGAATCATTTTCTCGACAATCGACTGGATTTATTTATCGGTATAGATGCCCCTGATTTTAATTTTTGGCTGGAAAAGAAATTAAAAAATAAAGGCATTAAAGCCATTCATTATGTCAGCCCATCTATCTGGGCATGGCGTAAAAACCGTATTAAGAAGATCAAGCATTCGGTTACAGAAATACTTGCGTTATTTCCGTTTGAGCCAGCACTTTATCAAAATGAAGGTATCCCCGTCAGTTACGTCGGCCATCCTCTGGCTGATATGTTACCGCTGGTACCGGATGTTGCCGGTGCGCGCGAGACGCTAAAACTAGACCCGTCAGCACTGGTAGTTGCAATGTTGCCAGGCAGTCGCCAGAGTGAAGTGCAGCAGCACGCAGATCTGTTTGTACAGACTGCAAAGCGTATTTATGCAGAACGACCCGATGCTAGATTTTTAGTGCCCTTAATTACGCGCGAAACACGCCAGATTTTTGAGTTGGTAATTTTTAATGAGCCGGAAAGACTGCCGATAGAGCTATTGTTCGGGCATGCGCATGATGCAATGGAAGCTGCAGATGTTGTGATTGTTGCTTCAGGTACTGCGACTCTGGAAGCTGCGCTACTTAAAAAACCTATGGTTATCACTTATCGTATGCCAAATCTGAGCTGGCAGCTACTAAAGCGTATGCGTTTGCAGCCTTATGTTGGCTTGCCCAATGTGCTGGCAGGCAAGTTTGTGGTACCTGAGTTGTTGCAGGATGATGCAACGCCGGAGAAGCTAGCAGATGCCGCCTTGAAACTGGTAACCGATAAAGACAATTTGCTCGAAATTGAGAAAGAGTTTACCAAGATTCATCATAGCCTACGTCAAAATACTGCTGAAAAAGCGGCTGCCGCTGTGTTGGCATATTTAAAATAAGGGCACTTATGCTGATCTGCGGAGTAGACGAAGCTGGTCGTGGCCCATTAGCCGGTAGTGTCTATGCAGCAGCAGTCATTCTAGATCCCAATCAACCGATCATCGGTCTTGCTGACTCCAAAAAACTTTCTGAAAAGAAGCGTGATTATTTAGCTGGTGAAATTAAAGGTAAAGCGCTTGCCTGGGCAATTGCCAGCTGTAGCGCAGAAGAAATTGACGACATCAATATTCTGCAAGCAAGCTTGCTGGCAATGAAACGCGCTATTGAGATGTTGCAGGTGCTGCCTGATCTGGTGCAGGTTGACGGTAATAAATGCCCAAAAATTTCCTTGCCATGTGAGGCAATTGTCAAAGGTGACAGCAAGGTGCAGGAAATCTCTGCTGCATCTATCCTTGCAAAAACAGCGCGCGACGCAGAGCTTTACGCACTTGATATCCAGTATCCGCAATACGGCTTTGCAAAACACAAAGGCTACCCAACCCCTTATCACCTCGAAATGTTAAGCATGCATGGTGTATCTGATGTGCACAGGCGCAGTTACGCGCCGGTAAGAGTCTTACTTAGTAATACCTAAGCTAGTAACAAAAATACGGTTGGTTTCTTATGCAGGTCAGGCAAGGGCTGTTTTTTCCAAGCCTTAATGCTGCGGCTTATGATTAATTCATCCTCCAAGCTGATATTACATGCGACGCAAAGCTTGGTTTCAGGATGTGCATGCGCCAGAATGTCAGCAAGTAAATGCTGGTTGCGATAAGGTGTTTCAATAAAAATCTGTGTTTCATTAAATTTTTGCGAGACTTTTTCGATTTCTTTCAAACGCTGTACGCGCGCTGCCTTGTCAGCAGGCAAGTAACCCAAAAACGTAAAGCGCTGCCCATTAAAGCCGGAAGCCATCAGGCTTAATAAAATGGAGCTGGGGCCAACCAGAGGTGTAACGCGTATGCCTTTCTGATGCGCCAGTGCGGCTAACTTTGCGCCGGGGTCAGCAATGCCGGGGCAGCCGGCTTCACTCATTAAGCCTACATCTTTGCCTGCCAGCAGGGGAGCTAGTAAAGCCGGAATTGCCTTGTCTTCGGTATGCTCATTTAATGTAAGCAAGCTAAGTTCGCGCACAGGTTTCAGGGTTTTCATCAACCCTAAAAAATGCCGGGCGGTCTTTTCATTTTCCACGACAAATACTTCTAGATTCTGTGCAATGCGAATGACATCCGGCGGAAGTGCTCGCGCAAGATTATCGTCACCCAGGGTAACAGGAATGAAATACAGTGTGCCCGGTTTTATAGAAGCTGTCATTGATTAATACTTTACTTGTACGCGGTAATTTAAAATGGTTTTGCCTTCGGCCGGTATTTCTATTTTCCATACAGCAGTATTGCTGTTGGCTTTTTGGCTAGCATGGTTTTCATTAAGTATTTTCCAGTCGCCGGGGATAGGCTCCTGAACTGTCACGGTGACACGTTCTTTTTTTGCGTTTTTCAGTACGATTTCATACGCACTTTCAAACAAGCTATTGCCTTTTGCCGGGCGGGGTAATGCTTTAAAATCCGTTTGCTTTTTGTCAGCGGTAACATCAAAAGAATCGCCTAGCTTCAAACGTACCGTCTCATTTTTCGGTGTATGGTCGATCTTGTCTTCACCTACAAATTGAGCGTTGCCCAGACTGTCTTTTTTATAAACCCGCATAATGCCTTGGGGTAAAGGCATGCCAAGCTTCGCAGCTTCTTTATTGTCGAATTCTATAAAGGCACCGACTTTCATTTTCTGGCCTAAATCACCAAAACTGGAGCTGTAATAATAGTCGGCGCCGCGCAGCACCAGCTCCTTACGTGCCGGTATATTTGACGCAGACAGCAGCGCAACTTGTTTAGTTTGGTTCTCGGCAATGGTGGTAGGGCGATCAAGTGAATATAGATGATACTCAAGCAGCGACTCTTCAGCCATGCCTGCACTATCTTCGGCGGCCATCGCAAGGGTTTTATGCATGGCTGCGGGTCTAGGATAGTTTTCACGGACCATATTGACATCGCCTGCAACCAGCTGCAATTTCGCGTTGTTATAGCTGGTGCCGCTGGTATTGCTCAGCGTTACCCAGCCTGATAAATCAAGGCTATCTTCTTTCGGGCTTAACTCGGCCACGTAATCAGCCTTCCAGCCGAGACCACTAGTTAAATAACTGAGCTCTACCGTTTGTGCAGAAGCTGTTTTATTGTTAAGTTTGGTGACCAGAGTAGGGCGGTCACGCAGGTTGCTGGGAACATCATCGTAAATAATGCGCCCAGGTATCCCGGTTTCAATACGATTGCCGATACGCATTACAACGCCGTTATTTGCTGATAATACCGTGGCTTGTTCAGTCGTTTCTACACCTGTAGCCGGGTTAATTCGCGCAACAGTGACATTTTTACCCACGTATTTTTCAAGTAGCTTTTCTGGCGTGAGTAAATCAAAATCGAAGTTCTGCTCCAGCGTAGTAAAACTCCCTGCATGACTTAAGCTGCGTAGCAGTGCGGTTTCTGGTCTTATCTGCGCACTAACATCACGCAATGCAAGACTGTTGAGGCCACTATTCAGGTTAACTCTACGCTGGTCTTTAACTAAAGCCAGATTGTTATTGTAAATAGTGACGGCAACACTTTGCTGGTCATTGAGCGTGCTGCGTATTTCATTCAATTCCGCTGCAATCGCAGCAGTGGCAAACATTGAAACAATGGCAGATGTAATTAATGCGTATCGAGCAGACATGTCTTATTCCTTTAAATTGAATTAGGTACTGCATCTATTTGGATTGTACTTATAAAGACTATTTATATTACTGCGAAACCTTCGTTCTGCAACATATTGACTAACGCTATCAATGGTAACCCGATCAATGCATTGGGGTCGTCTCCAGTCATTTTTTCTATAATTGCAATGCCTAAGCCTTCTGATTTTGCACTACCGGCACAATGGTAAGGCTGTTCTTTGATGAGATAGTTTTCAATCTGCTCATCAGTCAGGTTTCTAAATCTCACAATATAGGGAACAACTTCTGCCTGCATGTTTTGTGTGGCAGGATTGTAAAGACAAAGTGCGCTATGAAAGATCACTTCTCTGCCGCGCATCAAACGTAGCTGTCTGGTCGCATTGTCATGGGTAAGTGGTTTACCTAACTGCTGATTATCCAGTGTTGCCACTTGGTCACAGCCGATAATCAGCGCATCAGTGTTAGATTCTCCTATCTTTCTTGCCTTTACCTGTGCGAGCCGCAGTGCTGTTTCTTGAGGCAGTTCGTTGGATAAGGGCGTTTCATCTACATCTGGCGATAACCATGAGAATGGTATCTGCAAATGTGTAAGAAGCTCACGGCGGAAAGGTGAGGAAGAAGCAAGAATTAGATGTTGGTTCATAGTTTTAGCTAGTAATAAAAAAGCCGACAGTTAGATTCTGTCGGCTTTAACGTTAAATAACAAATGGTTTATTCAGGTTGAATTTCAAGCAAAGCTTCATCAGGAGTGACTGTGTCGCCTTTGCTTACATTCACTGCGACTACAACACCGGTGGTTGCGGCCTGAATTTCGTTCTCCATTTTCATCGCTTCAATCACGAGTACGCCATCACCAGCCTTAACCTTGTCGCCCACGTTCACTTTCACGGCAACAATAGTACCTGGCATAGATGTGGTTACATGGCCTGCATGTAAAGCACGAGGGCGGCCGCTTGCAGTGCTGCTGGCAGCTTTTTTCTTGCCGCCGCCAGATGTAACACCACTACCGGAAACTTCGATTTCGCTTAAAGTTTCTACAATGACTTCTTCTGCGATGCCATCAATGGTTACATAGTATGGACGATGCTCTTGACCGGCATGACCGCTTCCGGTCAGGTTGATGTGGAATGTTTCACCATGTAGTGTCACTTTGAACTCATTAGGTGCATAGCGGGAAGCGCTGGATTGCACTGCTGATTTTTCCAGCAATGCTTCAGGTGCCGCAGAACCTGCATTACGTTCTTGTAGATAGGTTTTGCCGATATCCGGAAACATCGCATACGTCAGTACGTCTTCTTGTGATTTTGCAAAAAGCTCAGCTTCTGCTGTTAATTTTTCCATCTCCGGTTCAAGTAAGTCAGCCGGACGACAGGTAATGATTTCGTCATTACCAACGGCTTTTTGCTTGATATCATCATCAACCGCAGCTGGAGATTTACCATAATGGCCACGGAAATAGTTTTTCACTTCATTTGTGATGGATTTATAGCGATCACCGGTCATCACGTTCAGTACAGCCTGCGTACCTACGATCTGTGAAGTTGGCGTTACCAGAGGAGGGTAGCCCAAGTCTTTACGTACACGAGGTATCTCAGCCAACACTTCATCCATGCGGTTTAACGCACCTTGTTCTTTCAGCTGATTGGATAGATTGGAAATCATGCCGCCTGGCACCTGATTAACCAGCACGCGAGTATCTACGCCAGTGAATTCACTCTCATATTGCCAGTATTTTTTACGCACGTCACGGAAGTATGCGGTAATTTCCTGCAATGCCTGTAAATCCAGGCCAGTGTCATATTCGGTACCTTGCAGAGCTGCAACGATGCTTTCAGTTGATGAATGGCTGGCGCCTTCACCAAAAGATGAATTGCAGGTATCAACAATGGCTGCGCCTGCTTCAATGCCTTTTAACAAGCACATTGCTGATAAACCGGATGTTGCATGGCTGTGCAAATGAATTGGTAAATTAACCGCTGCGCGTAATGCCGTTACCAGATCAGTAGTTGCTGAAGGTGTGAGCAGACCGGCCATATCTTTAATTGCAATCGTATCGCAGCCAAAAGCCTCGAGCTCTTTTGCCAAGGAAACAAAATGCGCAACATCATGCACCGGGCTTGTTGTGTAACTGAGCGTACCTTCTGCGTGCTTGCCTACTTTTTTAACGGCATCAATTGAGGTTTTCAGGTTGCGCATGTCGTTCATCGCATCAAATATACGGAACACATCTACGCCATTATCTGCTGATTTCTGAACGAAGGCACGTACTACATCATCAGAATAATGACGGTAACCTAGCAGGTTCTGGCCACGCAGCAGCATTTGAATACGGCTGTTTGGCAATGCTTTACGCAGTCTTGCCAAACGCTCCCATGGGTCTTCTTTCAGAAAGCGCACGCAGGCATCAAATGTCGCGCCGCCCCAGGCTTCTAGTGACCAAAAGCCGATAGAATCAAGCTTTGAACAGATGGGAAGCATGTCATCAGTACGCAGACGCGTAGCAATGAGTGATTGATGTCCATCACGTAAAACTAATTCGGTAACATGTACTTTTGCCATTTTTTAATTGATCGCTTTAAGGTTTGAGTTAATCTTTAATATTCTATGAAGCACTTAGAAAGTAGTTAAATACCTTCATGGGCTGCAATTGCAGCAGAAATCGCAGCTGCAATCAGCTCCGGAGGAGGTTCGTTTGCATAGTTTGCCAGCTCTGGATGTGACTCCACAAAGCTGGTATTGAACTCCGCATTTCTGAAATCCGGATGTTTTAAAATTTGCTGATAATACGGTATCGTTGTTTTTACACCATAAATCAGCATGTCGTCCAAAGCACGGCGGCCACGCTCAATTACGCTGTCCCAGTCCAGTGCCCAAACCGTGAGCTTTGCACACATGGAATCGTAATAGGGCGGAATCACATAGCCGCTGTAAATTGCTGCATCCATGCGCACACCAGGGCCACCTGGTGCATAGTAGCGTGTAATTTTACCAAAACTTGGCAAAAAGCCGTTTTTCGGGTCTTCTGCATTAATACGGAATTCCATTGCATAGCCACGGAATTGCACATCACTTTGCTTGTATTGCAATGGCAAGCCATAAGCAACACGGATCTGCTCCTGCACAATATCAATGCCGGTAATCGTTTCAGTCACGGTGTGCTCAACTTGCAGACGCGTGTTCATTTCCATGAAGTAGAACGTATTGTCCGAATCTAACAGAAACTCTACAGTACCTGCATTTTCGTAGCCAACTGCTTTTGCCGCTTTAACTGCCAAGCCGCCGATGTAATCACGCTGTGCCTGACTCAATTGAGGAGATGGTGCAATCTCGATCAGTTTCTGGTTGCGGCGCTGAATAGAGCAGTCACGTTCAAACAGATGGATCGCATTACCCTGTGAGTCGGCCAGCACCTGTACTTCAATATGGCGCGGTGATATTACACATTTTTCGAGAAACACCTCAGGTTTGCCGAAAGCTTTACTTGCTTCACTAATCACGCGATCATAATTGCTTAATAATTCTTTTTCACTATCACAGCGACGAATGCCACGGCCGCCGCCGCCATTGGTCGCTTTAAGCATGACTGGGTAGCCGATTTTACCGGCAAGGGCTACCGCTTCGTCCAAGTTCTCTAAATTACCATTACTGCCAGGCGTGCACGGAATGCCGGCATTGGTCATTGCGTTACGCGCCTGAATTTTATCGCCCATCTGACGAATGACATCAGCATTTGGACCAATGAATTTAATACCGCGACGCTCACAGATTTCAGCAAGCTCCGGATTTTCGGATAAAAAGCCATAACCGGGATGCAAAGCATCACAACCTGTCGCCACGGCGAGGTTTACAATATTGTGCGCATTCAGATAGCCGGATACCGGGTCTGTGCCGATATGATAAGCCTCGTCAGCTTTCTTTACATGCAAAGCCTGTCGATCCGCATCTGAATAAATTGCAACGGACTTGATGCCCATTTCTGAGCAAGCGCGTACAATACGCACTGCGATTTCACCGCGGTTAGCAACTAGAATTTTTTTGAACACGTAGTAAACCTTAAAATTTAATACAAAAACCGCATAATTGTAGCATGTGCTGGCTGATAGCCAAATCCCCAGCGCTAAATTTAAGTGCCGTAGCCCATAATATTTTAATACATAGTGAAGATTTAAATGAGTACTCAACCAATATTAATTGATAACGTTGCATTTGCTAAAAGAGGTGAGCGTCTTGCGGGTTCGCTTTCTCTTGAAGATTGCCCGCGGCTTGCCGAATTGCTTGGTTCGCAAGCGTCTGATTCGAGCGCATCTTTAGCTGACAAAAATTCTTCAAAAGATAATAGTGTTATTCACTTCACTATTAATGGCGAAACCAATGCGGCAGGGCAGCATTTTTTACATCTGACATTAAATGCAACGCTGAATACGTATTGCCAGCGCTGTCTGGAGCAAATGCCGCTTAACTTGAATCTGAATTTTGATTATTTAATTAATGAGATAGATGCAGGCGATTCTGACGTGGCGCATGTTGAAGATAATGACGATTATGATATCCAGGAGCCTAGCCAGGCGATGGATTTGCAGAGACTGGTAGAAGATGAAGTCATCATGGCAACACCAATAGCGCCGACACATGAGGGGCATTGCGCTCAGCTTGCGATGCAAAGTGGGGAGAAACCCAACCCGTTCGCGGTGTTGAAAGGTTTGATCAAATCATAAAAAGCTTTAATTTAGGCTGACAAAAGCTTTGTTTTATATTATTATTGCGGATTAGTTATTTTTGTAATCTTAAATTAGTGATGCGCTATTCATTTAACTGCATCGGTTTGTAAGTAATTGAGATGATGTTTTAATCATTTTATTGGAGTTTTATTATGGCAGTTCAGCAAAACAAAAAGACACCTTCGAAACGTGGCATGCACCGTTCACATGACTTTTTGACAAATCCACCATTAGCAGTTGAGCCAACTACTGGCGAAACACATTTGCGTCATCACATTAGCCCAAACGGCTACTACCGTGGTCGTAAAGTATTGCCATCAAAAGGCGAGTAAGCTTATTTAGCCCAATAAATTCAATGCTTAAAGCTACTGTTTAGATTGAATTCATTAGGTAGTTAAGAAATCATTTAGCGCCGCTCCAAATACTTGGAGCGGCGTTAGTGTTTTAACGGCTCAAGTATTATTATCTCTAAGTTACATTTACTCTTTAAGTCATGCAGCCAGTTTCTGGCTTATAGGGGATTACTATAAATATATTATTGTAATTTGACTAAACCTTACCATTCAGTGAGTATAGAGCTACATGGATATTACAATCGCAATTGATGCAATGGGTGGGGATCACGGTCCACACGTTACCGTGCCTGCCGCACTGAAAGCGCTGGAGGCTGATGACCAACTCAATATTGTGTTAGTTGGCTTGCAGGACGCTATAGAGGCGGAACTAAAAACCCGTAAGAAAACAACCAGTCCACGCTTGCGCATACATCATGCAAGTGAAGTTGTGACCATGGACGAGTCTCCGCAAAGTGCACTCAAAAATAAAAAAGATTCATCTATGCGCGTGGCCATTAATCTGGTCAAAAGTGGTGAAGCTAACGCCTGCGTCAGTGCAGGCAATACCGGCGCATTGATGGCTACTGCAAGATTTGTATTGAAAACTTTGCCAGGTATTGATCGCCCGGCGATTGCGTCTGTGTTGCCGAGTGAAAAAGGCAACACTTATATGATGGATTTGGGCGCTAACGCTGACTGTACGCCTGAGCACCTTTATCAGTTCGCAATCATGGGCGCAATGCTGGTTAGTTGCGTTGAGCATAAAGAACGTCCATCTGTGGGCTTGCTGAACATTGGCTCAGAAGATATCAAAGGCAATGAAGTTGTAAAACAAGCCGGTGAGTTGTTGAAAACAAGCCACCTGAATTTTTACGGCAACGTAGAAGGTGACGATATTTTCAAAGGCACTACAGATTTAGTTGTCTGCGATGGTTTTGTCGGTAATGTTTCGTTAAAAACAACTGAAGGCTTGGCGCATATGATGGGCAAGTTCTTAACGCAGGAATTCAAACGCAACTGGCTAACCAAAATGATGGCACTCTGCGCCATGCCAGTGCTGAAATCTTTTAAAAACCGATTAGATCCGCGCCGTTATAATGGCGCCAGTTTTTTGGGTTTGCGCGGCATCGTAGTAAAAAGCCATGGCGGGGCAGATCAGCTGGCCTATATTTCTGCGATTCATGTTGCCATTGAAGAAGCGCGTAGCGGTGTATTGCGCCGCATCACTGAACAACTCGAAATTGAACACATACGTACAACGCCTGTTGTACAAACTTCACAGGATACACAATGATATTCTCCAGAATTTCTGGTACAGGCAGTTATTTGCCTACAAAAATCCTTACCAATGCCGAGCTGGAACGCATGGTGGATACTACTGATGAGTGGATTTTTGCACGCACAGGCATACGTGAACGTCATATCGCTGCAAGCGATGAATATACGAGTGATTTAGGGGTTGCTGCTGCAAAAAAAGCCATTGAAGCTGCCAATATTGATGTGCAGGACATTGATTTGCTGATTGTTGCAACCACGACTCCAGACCGCGTTTTTCCTAGCACAGCATGCCTGATACAGAATCAACTCGGCATCAAAAACAATTCTCCTGCTTTCGACGTGCAGGCTGTATGTAGCGGATTTGTATACGCATTAAGTGTTGCAGACAGTATGATCAAGACTGGCGCAGCAAAAACCGCTTTAGTCATTGGTGCTGAAACCATGTCACGCATTACAGACTGGACTGATCGCAGTAACTGCATTTTATGGGGTGATGGTGCAGGCGCCGTCATCTTGCAAGCTTCGAACGAGGCTGGCATCATTACAACACATCTGCATGCAAATGGCAGTTATGAAAAATTACTCACTGTACCTGCCGGCGTTTCAAGGCAAGAGGGTGACAAAACAATAAAAATGGAAGGCAATGCCGTTTTTAAAATGGCAGTGAATACGCTGGATCAGATCGTAGATGAAACCCTGCTTGCAAATGGTATGCAGAAGAGCGATGTAGACTGGCTGGTTCCCCATCAGGCAAATATCCGCATTTTACAAGCAACAGCAAAAAAACTGGATATGGATCTTGATAAAGTGGTTGTTACTGTAGATAAACATGGCAATACTTCTGCAGCATCAATCCCGCTGGCACTTGATACCGCGGTGCGTGATGGCCGTATCAAGCGTGGAGATGTCATTCTGATGGAAGCATTTGGTGGCGGCTTCACATGGGGTTCCGCGCTCATTAAGTACTAATTATTCAAATAGTTATCTAATTTATATAAAGTAATTTATGAAAAATATTGCATTTTTATTTCCAGGTCAGGGCTCACAATCTGTAGGCATGATGAATGGTTTTGGTGACCTGAGCATCGTTCGTGATACCTTTGCTGAAGCTTCTGATGTTTTAGGCGTTGATTTATGGACAATGGCCACTGAAGTCAATGACAGCATCAATGAAACCACCAATACACAACCGATTATGCTGACAGCAGGCGTTGCAACATGGCGCGCTTGGTTAGCAGCTTCAGATAAGCTGCCAACAGTGCTAGCTGGACATAGCCTGGGTGAATACACTGCATTAGTAGCGTCTGGCGCACTGACATTTAAGGATGCCTTGCCGCTGGTGCGCTACCGTGCAGAAGTTATGCAGAATGCTGTGCCGGCCGGTGTTGGCGCGATGGCTGCCATACTGGGTCTGGATGATGAAACAGTACGTGCTGTATGTGCTGAAGCGGCACAGAATGAAGTGCTGGAAGCAGTTAACCTGAACTCTCCAGGTCAGGTAGTGATTGCCGGCAACAAAGCTGCGGTCGAGCGCGGCATGGAACTGGCAAAAGCGAAAGGTGCTAAACGTGCGCTGCCTTTGCCGGTTAGCGTTCCATCTCATTGTGCCCTGATGAAGCCTGCAGCACTGCAGCTTGCCGAATATCTTAAAGGCGTCGCAGTCAATACTCCGCAGATTCCTGTGCTGCATAATGCAGATGTTGCTGCATACAGTGATAGCGATAAGATTAAAGATGCTTTAGTGCGCCAGTTATATAGCCCGGTGCGCTGGGTTGAAACCGTACAGGCGATTGCGGCGCAAGGTGTAACGCAAACTGCTGAATGTGGCCCTGGTAAGGTATTAGCGGGTCTAACGAAACGCATCGTCGCTGAATTGCCATGTGTGGCATTAACCAGCAATGATGCATTGCTTGAATTGAAAAATTCAATTTAATTAATATAATCAGAGGTTCACTATGTTAACTGGACAAGTTGTTTTAGTTACCGGCGCTAGCCGCGGTATTGGCGCTGCGATTGCCATTGAATTAGGCAAGCAGGGCGCAACTGTGGTTGGTACAGCCACGTCAGAAAATGGCGCTGCATCTATTACTTCTACTTTGGCTGCCGCAGGCATCAAAGGTGAGGGCATGGCTTTGGATGTTAATGCTGCAGATCAGATTGAAGCAACATTAAAAGCGATCAGTGAAAAATATGGTGATGTCAGCGTGCTGGTCAATAATGCCGGCATTACGCGCGATACCTTGCTCATGCGTATGAAAGATGAAGATTGGGACGCTGTATTGAGCACTAATCTGACTTCAGTGTTCCGTATGAGCCAGGCGGTGTTACGCCCGATGATGAAAGCCAGAACCGGACGCATTATCAGTATTTCGTCTGTGGTAGGGCACATGGGCAATGCTGGTCAAACCAATTATGCAGCTGCTAAAGCTGGCATGACCGGTTTTACCAAATCATTAGCGGCAGAGGTCGGTAGCAGAGGCATTACCGTCAACTGTGTAGCCCCTGGGTTCATTGAAACTGACATGACGGCTGAGTTGCCTGAAGATATCACGACAAAAATGCTGGCGCGAATTCCAGTGGGTCGTTTGGGTTCAGTAAAAGAAATTGCAGCGACAGTTGCGTTCCTGGCTTCGCCTAGTGCAGCCTATATTACAGGTGAAACCATACACGTCAACGGTGGAATGTTAATGGTATAGCGCTATTCAGCTTTAAAATAGGCTGAATATACGTTAAAGTAGTGATTAAGTTTTTTGTATTATTGTTTAGTTTTGGTAGAATACTGACTTAGCTGAATCAAGCTATTTTTTATTAAAGGGGTAATTAGATGTCTGACATCGAACAACGCGTTAAAAAAATTGTTGCTGAACAACTAGGTGCAAATGAGGCTGATGTAAAAAATGCATCATCATTTGTAGATGATTTGGGAGCTGACTCACTGGATACAGTAGAGTTGGTAATGGCGTTAGAAGAAGAGTTTGACTGCGAAATTCCTGATGAAGAAGCAGAAAAAATCACTACAGTTCAATTAGCGATTGATTACATCAATACTAACCTCAAATAAATTCAAATTTAAGCAGTAAGCCCTGCATGGGCTTACTGCTTTTTGCCTTTTTGTTTCTTAATCCTTGTCTTCGAGACTTTTCTTATGTCTAAACGTAGAGTTGTCGTCACGGGTCTTGGCGTTGTTTCACCTGTAGGAATCGGTGTAAAAACTGCTTGGGATAATCTTATTGCTGGTAAATCCGGCATTGCACAAATCACTAAATTTGATGCAAGTGCATTTGCTTCAACCATTGCCGGTGAAGTAAAAGACTTTAATGCTGAAGATTTCATTCCAGCTAAAGATGCCAGACGAATGGATACTTTCATTCAATATGGCTTGGCAGCTGCTATCGAGGCCGTTAAAGATTCCGGTATTGTTGCAACCGAAGAAAATGCTGAGCGCATTGGCGTTTCCATCGGCTCTGGCATTGGTGGTATGCAGCTGATCGAAGACACAGACATACTCTATCAGGCATCAGGTCCACGCAAGATTTCGCCGTTCTTCATTCCTGGTACTATCATTAACATGATTTCCGGTAATTTATCCATCATATTTGGGTTTAAAGGCCCGAATGTTGCGATTGTAACGGCGTGTACAACGGGTACGCACTCTATCGGTGATGCTTCGCGTATGATTGAATACGGTGATGCTGATGTGATGATTGCTGGCGGTGCAGAAGCTGCGATTACACGCCTGAGCGTAGGCGGTTTTGCTGCCTCACGTGCGTTATCAACACGTAATGATGACCCTGCGACGGCAAGCCGCCCATGGGATAAAGACCGTGACGGCTTTGTTATCGGTGAGGGTGCAGGCGTACTGGTGCTTGAAGAATATGAGCATGCTAAAAAACGTGGTGCAAAAATCTATGCCGAGCTCACTGGCTATGGCATGAGTGCTGATGCTTACCACATGACTGCACCTAATATGGACGGCCCGCGTCGCTCAATGCGCAATGCAATGAATAATGCAGGCATTAATCCGGAACAAGTACAGTTTGTAAATGCGCATGGCACTTCTACACCATTAGGTGATGCCAACGAAACCAACGCTATCAAGGCAGCATTCGGTGATCATGCCTATAAGTTGGTAGTTAATTCTACCAAGTCGATGACTGGTCATTTGTTGGGCGGTGCCGGTGGTTTGGAGTCTGTATTTACAGTGTTATCCATTCATCATCAGGTGTCTCCGCCTACCATCAATATTTTCAATCAGGATCCGGAATGTGATCTGGATTTCTGTGCGAATACAGCGCGCGATATGAAAATTGAATATGCATTGAAAAACAACTTCGGTTTCGGCGGTACTAACGGTAGTCTGGTGTTTAAAAAAGTTTAATATCAAATATTACTTTTAGACAATTAGAAAAGCCCGCAAAATAACAGTTGCGGGCTTTTTTGTTGCTGTCTTTTGTAGTGAATTTACAGATGCTATGGTTTAATTACGGCTATGCTACGCAATCATTCATATCTCATCAACGGAAGCTTTGATCAGACAATATCAGTCTTTGATCGAGGCTTCTCTTATGGCGACGGTGTTTTTCGCACCATGAAAATACGTAATGGATTGCCTGTAAGCTGGCCATTTCATTACCAGAAACTGGTGGCTGATTGTGCAGCTATCGGCATAGTCTGCCCAAGCGCAGAATTGCTGATGGGAGACCTGCAGAAATTGTTTGAAAAAGAGCTTTTTTCTGAAGATCTGACGCAGGTAGCTAAAATTATTATCACGCGGGGTGAAGGTGAAAGAGGTTATGCGCCTCCTGTGATCACCGTTCCTACCAGAGTGGTCATCAAGTCCAGCTTACCTCAGTATGCTGAATCTAATTATGACAAAGGCGTGCAACTGCACGTCTGCGATATTAAACTGGCAGCACAGCCAAAACTTGCCGGTATTAAACATTTAAATCGCCTTGAAAATGTGCTGGCACGTATGGAGTGGCGCGAAGAATTCATATTTGACGGCTTGCTATTAGATCAGGCAGGCAACGTAATTGAATGCACCATGAGCAATGTATTTGCAAGATTTGGCAGTGAGTTGCTTACCCCGGATTTAAGCTTGTGTGGTGTGTCTGGCATTACACGGCAGCGTATACTCGGTTTAGGCGGCGTACTAGGTTTAAATGTTGGGGTTAAGTCACTAACGTTAGCGCAGATACTGCAAGCGGATGAAATCATCATCTGTAACAGTCTATTTGGTGCCTTTCAGGTCATTCAAATCAATAATAAAACTTGGCCACAACAAGATTTGGCTGTAAAAATAAGAGCTGTAGTTGCAAATGATTAAACACATAAAGAAATGGATAGTGCTATCCATAATAAGTGCTTTATTGGTCGGTGGATGGCTAGTTTATTATGCAATTGCACCCCTGAAACTTCAGCCCAGTAGCCAGGAGATCTCTATACAGCCTAAGAGTGGCCTTCGGAGTATAGCGAATCAGTTAGTTGCACAGGGCGTATTAAAAGAACCCTGGCGATTTATCGTCCTTGCCAAGCTGCTGCATAAAGAACAATACCTGCAAGCCGGCAGCTATACGCTTAATAAAAACATTTCACCTTATCAGCTGTTGTTGTCATTAAACCATGGCAAAACCACGCAAGGCAGTATTACTTTCATTGAGGGGCGTACTTTTGAACAGATGCGGCAGAAGCTGGCTGTTAACGATGCCGTTAAGCAAAGCATAGGTGGCTTGTCTGAGGCAGAGATTCTAAAGTTAGTTGGTTCAAAATATAGTGTGGCAGAAGGATTGTTCTTCCCAGATACCTTCTATTTTGACCGCAACACTCTGGATATCGAGCTACTTAAAATCAGTTATAACGCGATGCAATTGAAGTTAGAGAAAGCTTGGCAGGGCAGGGAACCGAATTTGCCCTATAAAAATAGCTATCAAGCCTTGGTGATGGCATCCATTATTGAAAAAGAGACCGGTAAAGCCAGCGAGCGGTCAATGATTGCTGGTGTTTTTGTTAATCGACTGCGCTTAGGCATGCGGCTGCAGACGGACCCCACGGTCATTTACGGTATGGGTTTAAGGTTTGATGGCAATATCCGTAAGAAAGACCTGTCAATTGATACGCCTTACAACACTTACACGCGCAGCGGCTTACCGCCAACACCAATTGCCATGCCAGGTCTGGCGGCAATTGAAGCTGCCTTGCACCCGGCAGAAACTAAAGCACTTTATTTCGTAGGCAAAGGCGATGGCAGCCATGCATTTTCCAATAACCTGGCTGAGCATAATCGCGCAGTTGTTAAATATCAGTTAAAAAAGTAAATCCATGACAGCAAAATTTATTACATTAGAAGGTATGGACGGTGCGGGGAAAAGTACGCACATTCCAAGCATTATTGAAATGCTTAAAGCCCGCGGACGTGAAGTAGTATCGACACGCGAACCGGGTGGCACGCCTTTAGGTGAGCGTTTACGCGAATTGTTGCTGCACGAAGCCATGCACGCTGAAACTGAAACCTTACTGATGTTTGCGGCGCGGCGTGAGCATATCGCCAATGTGATTGCGCCAGCGCTGCAAAGAGGTGCCTATGTACTTTCAGATCGCTTTACAGACGCTACTTTCGCCTATCAAAGCGGCGCAAAAGGGGTATCTGCTGATAAAGTAGAAATACTGGAGCAATGGGTGCAAGAGGATTTGCAGCCAGACCTTACACTTTTATTTGATGTGCCGGTTGAAGTCAGTATCGCAAGGCTTGCTGGGGCACGCAGTCCGGATAAATTTGAGCGTGAATCGGCAGATTTCTTCACAAGAATTCGTAATGCTTATCTGGAGCGGGCGCGTAAAAACCCGCAAAGATTCAGAGTGATTGATGGCAGCAAGTCATTAGAAGAAGTTTCTAAAGCAGTTAAAGATATCATTGCAACTATCTAATTTATATGACTAAATATACTGAAGTTTACCCTTGGCAAAAAAAGCTATGGCAGAACCTGAATCAAGGCCGCCAGAAGCTGCATCATGCATTTTTAATGCATGGGCGGGCTGGGATTGGTAAGTACGATTTTGCGCTTAATTTCAGCAAAGCTTTGCTATGCCCGAATACTGATGGCAACGGACATGCATGCGATAAATGTCCTAGCTGCCATTGGTTTGATGATGAAAGCCACCCAGATTTCCGTTTAATCAGCCCTGAGCAGGAGTCAAGCCCAGATGAAGACGCACCAGTCGCAAAGAAAACCAAAAAGAAAACCCAGATTTCTGTCGCACAGATTCGGGAGTTAAGTGATTTTCTGAGTTTATCCAGCCATCAAACCAGCGGGTTAAGAATTGTACTGATTAATCCTGCTGAGGCATTGAATCAAGCTTCCGCTAATGCATTACTCAAAATGCTTGAAGAGCCGGCTCCTGGAGTGATTTTTATTTTAGTCGCTCACCAGCTACAGCGCTTGCTGCCAACCATACTCAGCAGATGCCAGAAAGTGAATATGCCGGTACCGGATCAAGTGCAGGCACTGGCATGGCTTAACATAAAAGGGGTACCGAATCCTGAGCAGCAGCTGGCTTATCTTGAGGGTTCTCCTATCAAGGTTTTGTCTGAGCAAGCACAGTTCGACCAGCTATCCGAAATATGGAAGCATCTTGCATTAGGTCGGAAGATGGAACCGCAGGTAGCCGCGTCTATCGTTATTGCTAATTCAGTAGAAACTGGCGTAATTGCAGTGCAGAAATGGTTATATGATATTGTTACTGTAACACTCGGTCAGCAGGCACGATATCACTTACAGTATGCTCGTGCTTTGCAAGCACTGGCAGAAAAGGTAAACTTAGGTCGGCTATTTGATTTACAGAAGAAAACTAACGAACTTCGCAAGTTGGCAACACACCCGTTAAATCATGAACTGCAAATGGAAAGCTTGCTGGTTGAATACACAAAGGTTTTTCAATCGTGATATTTACTAAATCTGTTTAACTTACTTTAATTAAAAAGTTACATAAATATGGCTGAAGATATACAAGACGATAGCAAAATAATAGGTAATCTGAAACCTGGAGTACTTTCACTTGCGATTAAAGAAAAGGTTGCACTGTATGCAGCTTACATGCCATTTTTAGCTGGTGGGGGCTTGTTTATTCCGACAAATAAACCGTTCAAAATGGGTGAGGAAGTTTTTATGCTATTAAGTTTGCTGGATGACCCGGTTAAACTTAAAGTTGTAGGTCATGTGGTCTGGATTACTCCAGCTACCCAAGGCAATAAACCTCAGGGGATAGGGGTGCAGTTCAGTGAAAAAAACGGTGGACAGGAAGCCCGTAATAAAATTGAAGCCCTTTTAGGGAACGTACTGAGATCTTCACGACCTACACATACAATGTAATATTTATAAATTCATATGCTTGTTGATTCGCACTGCCATTTAAATTTCCCCGAACTCGCCGCCAACTTACCCGCTATCAAGCAATCGATGCTGGATAACGGAGTAGGGCACGCCCTTTGTATTTCGGTAACCTTGCCTGATTTCCCCCAAGTGCTGGCACTTGCGGAAAATAACGGGAATTTCTTTGCGTCTGTAGGCGTTCATCCTGATTATGAGGATATTGACGAACCAAGCGTTGAAGAATTGATAAAGCTGGCAAATCATCCTAAAGTAATTGCAATCGGTGAAACCGGTCTGGACTATTTCAGGCTGACTGGCGACCTGGAGTGGCAGCGTGCCCGTTTTCGCAATCACATACGCGCAGCAATAGCCTGCGGCAAGCCGCTAGTTATTCATACGCGTAGCGCAGCAGAGGATACGTTACGCATCATGCGCGAAGAAAATGCACAGCAGGTAGGCGGTGTTATGCACTGCTTTACAGAGAGCCTCGATGTGGCGATGCAGGCAATAGGTCTTGGCTTTTATATATCATTCTCAGGTATTGTTACGTTCAAAAATGCAGCAACGATTAAAGACGTAGCGAAACAAGTCCCGCTGGACAGGCTTTTAGTAGAAACTGACTCACCCTATCTGGCGCCTATTCCGTATCGTGGAAAAACGAATCAACCCAGCTATGTTAAATATGTAGCAGAAGAAATAGCGAGACTGCGCGAAATTACTTTGGAAGAAGTTACTGCAGCAAGTACACAAAACTTCTTTCGTTTGTTCAAGCATGCTAATCCTTAAACTTTCATTACAAGGCAATACTGCATGCAACTGACCATGCTGGGGGTAGGTTCAAGCGCAGGTACGCCTATGATTGGCTGCCAATGTGGCACTTGTAAATCTACTGATAAAAAAAACCATAGAACGCGTTGCTCCAGTGTGATTGAGCTTGATAACGGCAAAGTCATATTGATTGATACAGGTCCGGATTTACGCCAACAGGCTTTAAGAGAAGGGCTCACACAGGTTGATGCTGTGCTATATACACATACGCACGCAGACCACTTGCATGGCATAGATGACTTAAGGTCATTCTGCCAGATTCAGCGCAGCCAGATACCTTTATATGGCAGTCCCGAAGCTATGAAGCATATCGCAGATAAATTCGGCTACACCTTGCGCGAGGCTGGTAATTTCTGGGATTTACCCATACTGAAAGTAAATCCTGTAACAACGCCATTTTCTTTATTTGATCAATTGATTACGCCAATTCCGATCAAGCATGGCAACAGTGATATTTTTGGCTATAGAATCGGCAATATCGCCTATATCACGGATGCTTCAAAAATCCCTGAATCGTCGTTTGATTTGTTAAGAAATCTGGATGTATTGCTATTGGATTGCTTGAGATACGAAACGCACTATAGCCATATTAATCTGGAACAAAGCTTGGCGTATGCAGGTCAGATTGCAGCCAAGAAAACTTATTTAATACACATGACCCATGATATGGAATACAGCAAATTAAGTTCAGAGTTGCCGGAAAAAGTTCTGGTTGGCTATGATGGCTTAAAATTAAGGCTAACCATGTAAACGATAACCTTAAGTCAGGCGTTATGCTTAGGGCTTAAGAACACACTGAATAAGTGCCTGCGCGATCAAATGACTGCATTGTGCGGCACTCGCAATCCCGCTGTATACCGCATATTATCTCGGTTTCTGCGTTACGTGCGCCTTGCATTTTATCTCGCTTGGCGACTTATTCCGTGTTTGCTTAATAAATGAGATAATGGAAGGCTAAATTTTGGAGATAAAGATGCAACTTACAGTAAAAAAATTATTAAGCTTTGTGATGGCAGCCTGTATATTCGCCACAGTTTCGATTGCGAACGCAGCGCCACCTAAAAAGACTTACACTGAAGACGAGTTTCTAAATGCATTCAGCGGAAAATCCAAGAAAGTAGTTGCCGACAAATTAGGCCAGCCTTTCAAAAAAGAGCTTTCAGTTAAGCCAGCTGGTGCAAATACCATGTTACTCAAAGCCGGCGCTGATGAAAAAAAATCCAAGCCTGTTAAAGTAGAGATGTGGTATTACAAAAATATCGTAAAGTATGATCCAAAACGTACATACAAAGAAACTGAAGTGACATTGGTGAATGACAAAGTGATGAATATCGCTTTTTTTAATAATCGATAATAATCTCCACTTTCATTAGTAATTTCTCAAATAAAAACAGCCCATTAGGGCTGTTTTTATTTGCTATTTAATAGCGCGTATTTGAGTTACGGCAGTGCTAGAAATATCTAGAAGCTTTATGTGTCTCAAGTCATCTTTATCGATCAGCGTTGAAATCTGAGCATAGCTATTTGAAACGAATACTTCTTGCTCAAGTGTTCTGCGTGCAACCCCATAGTCGATTGAATCGCGTTCCGCATGATTTAATTTGCTGACCAGGTTCTTGGTTGCCCAGATTTCTCCATATCTGGCGAAGTCTGAAAGTCTACCGCAAATATTGATAGTTTCTCCTAGCACAACCAATTCATAACTAGTATTTGTTTTAAACGTTCCTAGCCATTCCTCGCCTTCATTAAGGCCAATATTCATAAATAGCTGATTAGTCCAACCTTTTTTGAGTGCCCAATTATGGCTGATTATTCTCATTTTTTCGCGAATTTTACACGCACATAAAATTGCATTCATGATGTAGTTGTTATCGGGCTGCGGGAAAAAATAATAGACCATGCCATCACCGGTATGCTTGCCATAAGCACCGTAATATTCTCTATAAATCGGATCAAGCGTAGACCAAATCTCATTAATTAATTGAAAATATTCATCTGGCGGCAACTCAGAGCAAATGCGAACGGAGTTCTGCAAATCAGCAACCATCGCAGCTACAGGGGTCAATACCGGCAGTCTTTGACTCAGTAAGGTTCTAATGACCGAGTCTCGATGTGAAAGCCATTCAAGCAATTGGTTAGCATCTGCATCTTTAGGCACATACGTAAACAGCACACCTTCTCTGAAGCTGATGGCGATAATGCGTTTATTCACGTTAGACGGATAATGAAGTGTCGTATCTTGTATTAATGTATTTTTAGAGGGTTCTGCCGTGTCGTAACAGCTTTCTAGCCAAAGCCTTTCATCCTGCGGCAAAGATAGCAGAGTTCTTGATAGCGTATCCTTGGATAACCGATGCTTAACGACATTAAAGTGTGATTTAAACAAGATCTCTTTATCTGTGTCACTTAAATTTTTTGCCCATTCAAGCAGCCTTGGAATAATTGATCTATCTTCAGCCCTATCAGGTATAGATGCGTCCATAAAAAAAGATTGCTGTGCAGCAGCATTTAACCATACCAGACCGCATTCATAGTTAATCATGTATGCAGGGTAGGGGATGCTGTCTATAGACACATTCAGAGACTCTTGTGAGCTTATTTTAGTCGAGGCGGTGTTTGTTATCATGTCATGCTCCTTTTCTAAGGATGCGTTTTTATGACCAGCTAAAGAATCGTATATGTATTCACTGCTTACTTCTGTTATCTCTTCGATAGGATAGTTGTCAGTACTATTTTCTGATTTAATTTTCTGGCATATAGCATCCATCGAAAAGCTTTGCTTTTTTAGCGATTTAATCAATTGGATTCTATTGACTACCCAATCTGGAAAATAACCCAACGTAGTAAGGTTAGCCCCAGGCTCAGTCGCTATACGTTTAACGAGAGGCTTTGGTAATAATCCCAAGCTAATGTAATTGTTCAGAGTAGCTCTGGAGAGGCCAGTCTGCTCAAGTAAATATTTGCTTGTAATCATTATTCGCATCACTACATATTTAGACAGTTATAAATATACAGATGAATTTAATGATGTCAAGTGTATAAATGTAACTATTTACTTTATTTGTGCTTTTTTTAGCGGTAGGTACATATCTTAAACTGTCTAAATATAAAATACACAGTTAAAATTACCTGAACAGTTAAACTGTCTAACTAATTTTGTTATTGTCTAATTGTGACGGAGTTACTTAATATCTGTATTAAGCTCAGAAATGGAATTAAATTGTGCCTCTGAGCCTCGATTTTTGTTATTGGTTAATACAAGTGGTTAGGTATAAGTAGAAAATGCCTCTAAAACGCTTTAAATGAATTAAAGTGCGAGTTTTATCAATTGAACGTTAATCTACTTGGTAGAGATACTTTATTTTCTATCTATGTAAAATTAGTAGCTTTGAAGCGCGCAAGTTTTTACTTCTAGAGCTTTTGTAAGCTAAGCAAGTATTGTTAGTAAAATATTTAATTTTGTATTTTTAATAGTTTCGGAATATGTTGCCATTCCTAAGATCGAGTATTCATATCTGTCCGTACATCCCGACGGTCACCAACTCGCAGAAATGGGTAAACTTCTGGATGCAGGAAAAATACTGCCGGTGATTGACAGGGTATTTCCATTCGACCAAACAAAAGAGGCGCTTGTCTATCTTAAAGAAGGCCGTGCTAAAGGTAAGGTGGTTGTAAAGGTTAACAGTAGCATTGCGCTAGAAATGGTAGTTTTAAATATTTTACGCAAAACCAAGGAGGTTAGAACTATCCACTATTACTTCGTATTCTTGATAGTTTCGGAAAGTGTTGCTATTTCGAAACGGCCCATAAATGTGAGCTTCAATCATTTTATAAACTTTATTTGTTGCGAATCAATTTAAGCTTATTTGTTGCGATGATGAGTATTAAAAACGCAACACATTATGTAACTAGCTTTCCTTCAAATTATCATCCTCAATTACTAAATAGAAATTTAATTTGCATTTTATGATAGTTATCATATATGATGGTCGTCATGAAAAAAGTTATGAATAAACAAAAGGCATCTAATCGTAAGGAAGTCACGCATACGCGCATTGTAGAAACCGCAGCCCGGGCAATCCGTAGAAGTGGTTACGATGGAACGGGTGTAGCCGACATCATGAAAGAAGCTGGCCTCACGCATGGAGGTTTTTACGCTCATTTTGCATCCCGTGATGCAATGCTTGCTGAAGCAGCAGATCGAGCAGGGGAAGAGACAATTGCTATTGCCAAAAAAATATTCGCAGAAGTTCCGGGTGATAAGGCGTTGCAAGCACTGATACAGGTTTATTTATCAAATGAGCATATGGCTAACATTGAATCAGGGTGCTCTTTAGCAGCCTTAGGTTCTGAAATGCCGCGCCAGGCACCAGAGGTAAAAAAGGCCTCAACTTGCCGTGTTAAGGAAATGATAGCGCTTATTGAAAGTAGGTTATCAGACCAGCCAAATGCGAATGCTGAAGCGCTAGTAATGTTATCAACCATGGTAGGAACATTATTATTAGCTCGTGCGGTAGAAGATCCTGAGCTTAGCGAAGCTTTCCGCCAAGCGGCTTTAAAACACTACGATGCCAAAGATTGATTAATTTCTTATTAAGCACTTTGGCTTTTTTTTGACCTAAAATATGATGCCCGTCATATTTGTACGAAATTTTATTTTACTAACTGAATTTAAAGGAGAGAAATATGAAAAGCAAGATCGCAATTGTGACAGGTGCTTCATCAGGAATCGGTAAGACTACAGCAGAGTTATTAGCAAATTCTGGTTATAAGGTTTATGGGACGAGCCGTAAGGTGACTCAAGCCTCTCAACGTTCATACAAGATGATTTCACTGGATGTGAATAGCGAGGAATCTATAGAAGCCGCTTTAAGAGAAGTAGTCCAAATTGAAGGGCGGATTGATCTCGTTGTTAACAATGCAGGCTTCGGTGTGGCGCCAGGAGGTGCCGAAGAAAGTTCAATTGAACAAACCAAGATGCTATTTGAGACCAACTTTTTTGGAATCGTCCGCATGACGCGTGCTGTTGTTCCCTACATGAGAAAACAGGGTGAAGGGCGAATCATTAACATTGGTTCCGTACTTGGTCTGATACCAGCACCATATATGGCAAGCTATGCCGCTACTAAGCATGCCGTTGAGGGATTTTCTGAATCATTAGACCATGAGCTACGAACAAGAGGCATACGAGTTTCTGTGATTGAGCCTGGCTATACCAACACACATTTTGAAGCCAATACTCAAGAAGTTGACGCTAAGTTAGATGAATACACAATTGCAAGGAGAGCACTCGCAAAATTAGTGAAGATAGCCGTGGAAGGTGGTGATGACCCCAAAGTCGTTGCCAATGTCGTATTAAAAGCCGCCAATGCCAAACATCCTAAGCTGCGTTACGCTGCTGGAAAATTAGCGTGCCGCTTAAGCTTATTACGAAGATTTGCGCCAGCTGCATTAGTTGATATCGGCATTCGTAAAGAGATGAAGCTTGACTCACTCAACAAAATAGCTAGTCAACTATAGGAGCTAATCATGAAATTACTATCTTTTTATCGTCTTTCAGTTGTAACTTCAATCTTATTTGTAGTATTGGCCACCATCTTGATGTTTGCACCAGTGCAGATGCTATCAGGCTGGGGAGTAGAATTAACAACCGAGGTAGGGTTGGTTGTAAGACGAATAGCAGCGCTGTATACCGGTCTGGCTGTGATGTTTTTCATGGTTAGAAATGCGGAACATTCGACTACCCGTACAGCACTCATCTACGGAACTATAACGGGGTGTATGCTACTGGCATTCCTCGGCGTTTACGAGTTTGCTAAAGGACATGCCTCTAGCGGCATTCTAACAGCCGTCATTATCGAAGTAACTCTTGTGCTGGCGTTCCTGTATGTCGGCGCGCGCAGGAGATAATCAACAAGAAACAAGGAATGAAATGATGAAAGCATTTATATTGAAACGCTATGGCAAGTCAGATCAACTCGAGTTTGCAGACATTCCCCGGCCTAAAATCAAGCCCTACGAAATGCTCGTTCAGGTACACGCTGCCGGCCTGAATCCGATAGACTACATGATTCCGAAAGGAGTGTTCAAGCCCATCCTCAAGCTTCAGCTACCAGCTACGATGGGCAGCGACTTGGCGGGTATAGTAGTGGAGGTTGGATGCCGTGTGACG